>JAABUK010000651.1_pt1 | contig 70977 bp, 64 predicted proteins | sample 5559141 | NCBI WGS metagenome assembly JAABUK01 (sample SAMN10711869, study PRJNA513367) | rock metagenome | isolation source: Antarctica rocks | place: Antarctica: Victoria Land, Pudding Butte nord | collected 2016-01-03 | reverse complement strand
AACTTCCTCTTCGCATCCGCTTTGGTCAACAGCGTCTCCTCCACCGTCCCCCTCGTCGCAAACCGATACACAATCACCGGTCTGGTCTGCCCGATCCTATGCGCACGGTCCATCGCCTGCAGATCCTGCTGTGGGTTCCAATCACTATCGAACAGTATCACCGTGTCCGCGGCTACTAGGTTGATCCCCTGACCGCCGGCGCGGGTGGATAGCAGGAAGAGCCGGGTGGAAGGGTCGGTGTTGAATGCTTTTATTTGCTCGGCTCGCGAGGACTGAGGGATGGACCCGTCGATGCGGCAGGTGGCGTGGTGGCGGAGGCTGACGGCGTAGGTCTCCAAGATGTCGAGCGTGGTTTTGAATTGTGAGAATATTAGGATTTTGTGGCCGAGGTATAGGAGGCGGGGGAGGAGGAGGTCGAGGAGAAGGAGTTTGCCGGACGCGGTTACGAGTGATTCGTCTACCGGAGGGGTGTTGTCCAAGCCTTCGTCGTCTAGAGAGGTGGGCTGCCAGGGCCAGTAGAAGTTGTGGGGGGAGTTGCAGGCTAGTCGGGCTTGCATGACGGGGTTTTGGAGTTTTTTGGTGGAGATTTCCTTTTTGGCGAGTTTGAGGTTTGCAGCGCGGGTTGTTTCGAGTTCGTCGCCGGGGGAGAGGTCGTGGGGGGAGGGTTGTTGGTTTTCTTGATCGGAGGGGTTCGTGTCACCGTGTTCCAGTCGGCGGAGTTTGGCGTTGAATTCGCGGTCCGTGATGTCCTTGTAGGACTGTCTACCTTTGCGACCTCGACGAACGGATCCAGTGGTTGATGTAGTGGACGCAGGAGTAGAAGCACGACTTGTTTTGATGCTTTTGGCGGGAGTGGAGCGGCCGCTGTCATTTGCTTTTCGTTTGAGGGAAGCAGTACGAGATTTGGCCTCGATCCTCTCGACTGCTTTGCCTTCGAGATAGTCGCGACTGCTGCCGGATAAGATCTCACGGTAGATTTCTTTTTGTTCGGTGGTCATGGGAGCGTAAAGAATATATTCACGCTTCTTCGGAAGCGACGACTCGACATCTGTCTTTACGCGTCGAAGAAGAAACGGCTTGAGGATGGCATGCATCGTGGAAATGAGGTTGCGTTTTCGTTTCTCAGTTTTGCCTTCAGCCGATCTGTCGTCGAGAACGGCAGAAAAGTCAAACCATGACTCGAAGCTGTCAAGGTCGTTGAAGACTTCTGGCAGGAGGAAATGGAGTAGCGACCATAGTTCTGCAATGTTATTCTGAAGAGGAGTGCCGGTGATGAGGAGGCGATTTGCCGAATTGTAGGTCAGAAGCTCCTTGATCAGCCTGCAGTTCATGTTCTTCAGACGATGACCTTCATCAACAATGATGTATCGCCATTGGTAATTGGCCAGAAATTTACGATCATTCATGCAAATCTCGTAGCTCGTCACAACCACAGGGAATTCAAACTTTTTTTGATCCTGCATCTTCATCCTCTTTCGGCGTATCTCAGCACGTTCGTTCTTTGAGCCATGGTATAAAACACTTTCGATTTCTGGTGTCCAGCGAGCGAATTCATCAATCCAATTGTTGACGGTACTTAGAGGCGCTGCAATAAGGAACGGTCCGGAAATATTCTTCTCCTTGAAAAATGCAATCATCGAGATAGCTTGAATAGTCTTGCCAAGTCCCATCTCGTCAGCAAGAATGCCACAAAGTCCGTTCATCCATAATGACTTTAGCCATTCTAACCCCTCCAGCTGATACTCCCTCATTTTGCCTCCTGTGACAAGTTCTGGTTGCTGAGTTGCAACAAGCTCTTGCGCCCCCAGGCCTTCAGGTTTCGCCTCGTAGTCGTCTGCTGCCTGGGCCAATGCTTCTTGGACTGTAGGGCCATCTTCTGTTGAGACGTCCTCGCTTTTGAAGTACTGTGCAATACCTGCATCTTTCTTGTTCGCCTTCGCGTTCTTTGGGGGTCGTCCTCTACCATGCGCAGATACTACCTTCGATTCAGATTTCGGCCCTCCATTCTCCTGAGGTGTGGCCTGGTTATTATCTTTCTCGGTTTCGTGAGCACGTGTAGATCTTCGCGGCTCTGCTTTCGGAACGTCCTGTTTCTGTTTCGTGGTGCGTGCTTTTGCTGCTTCTTTTTCGGCTTGTTCCCGCTGCTGACGTTGCTGCTCCTTCATTTTGTCTGCCATTATAGCAACGAAGACCTTCGCACTGTCATCAGCTGCAACACGTGCTCGTCACCTTCCAATGCAGTACTCACTGAGCTTGTCTTGAGGAGATTTGTCAAAGCCTTGGCTCTGCCATCCATGTCTTCCATCTCATCCTCGTCTTCATCATTCATTGACTTGTCACTGTTTTCCCCGTATTCTTGAACGGGCTTATCCGACATATCTGCGGAATTTGCCGTAGGCGGAGAAGACGGTTGAGTGGATGCTTGCCGCGATTGAAACTCACTCGAAGATGTCACAGTAGCCGGCGATAGGGGCGACGAGGGCATATTTCTCGCTTCTTGGGAGAAGACGGTGAATGCAAATTCCAAGGAGAAATATGTCCCAAAGGATCTGCCCTTGGAATAAAGCGCAACGGGTGCATTTGCAGCAAACCTCGGTAGCTTGCATGGGAGCCTCAGTGTGGCTCAGATGGTGAGATGCTTTGCAACGACGCCCGACAACAATCTTTGCCCCTACTGTTGAAGGTCGATCTTATTGCGTGCGAGAGCAAGATATCATGACGCCACGCGCCTTTCGAACGCGCCGATCGACTTCACGTCTTGATTGAGGCACGGACCACGTCACTTCACGCTCAGGGGCTTGGCCTTGGCAACAAGATGCCTTTCTGCACCACTGTTGTCACGGAGCCAGCGTCAGTTGAGCGAAGTGAAACCAGAAAGGATGAAGGCAACCAGAACGCTGCTATTCCTACCCTGAATCATGTCCAAAATCAAGCATTCTACTAGATAGATGGCCAATTGCCCAGAAAACCCTCTTCCAACTCATCTAGTTTAGAGGGGCTTCCATTTCAACAGGACGCAACTCCTTACCCTGCGTTGGGGACATGACAGATCTCGGCTGATACATGCACTCCCTCAGCGTTTGCATCAGCCCCTTCATGTCTTCATCAGACTCCTCGCTGTAAGCCATCTGTCCTTCCTTGACAGTCAATTGAAAGGACTTCAACCCCCTGACATCTCTCAATTTGCCACACCATGGCGGGTCTTTCCGAGGCCATTCCGGAAACATACTGCCTGATTGTATGGTTAGCTCAAGAGACTCGAGCCCTATCATGTCGTGTGCAATGGTGTGCCACATTAATGTCCAGATACCATCAAAGCTGCCGTACCAGGGTGCGGAGAGCATTCCAGAGTATGGCGGATATTGAGTTTCAATGTAGACTCGCAGGCGTTTGATTGTCCTCAATCGCTGGCGAGGAATTGTCTGTCGAAGGTTGAGCAATGTCTCAGGGTCGTCAATGTCGAAGATGTTGGAATCATACGGAATATCGATCGTCTCACGATACACCTTTTGACAGGTTCGTAGTATTGCGAGGGTGTGAGGATCGGAATTTGGAGGAAGTGCAAACAGCTCAACAGAAGGTGCATGTGGAAGAGGAGCACCAGGATAGCGATCAAGATAGTCGCGGTATGAGATTGTTCCAATTTCGTGCCTCCAATATGCCATAGCTGGAAGACAGCAGGACCGGCCCGGATCGCTGGATGAACCGACCTCACAGTGATGGTGGCCCACCTTCTTTGGCACTTGCATCAAGTGATATCTTTGTCCTCCCAGAACATGATGCCATATCATCGTCCGTATCTCGGCGGGAAGACGGGTAAATAGAGGGCAGTCTTTCTGTTCATTGTGCCGCACCGTTGCCGATTTGGATAAGTCTCGCGTCCTTCCTGGACCCAAAGGCCTGACTCTTCTTGCTTCTCTGCCACGCTCCAGTCGTTTGTGAGCTTGCTCCCGATCCCGCTCGACTAGATCGTCGTCCTGTCTCCAAAGGTTTGGACAACAGGTCAATCTACCCACGCATACGCAGAATATGCAAGGACAACATATTATATAAAAGGTACAGCTGCACACATTCCGGGCCAAGCTCTTATACCATGACGGCATGTTATGGGAAGCCCCGGTTTCGTGAATCGTCGTCCTCCTTGCCAAACAGGATATCGCTACTGGCGGCCGAGGTTGTGGGGCCACTCCAGCAACATGGCAAGGGGAAGCGAAAGGGCTGTGTGATAAAGATAAGCGCTAGATTGTTAAGGGTGGTGAAAGAGCTCGGTATGGTCCCCAAGAAGAGCACCCTTTGTCGAGGCCGAGGTTTCAGGTCTAAGTGCTGGTATCTCGTCTCGGGGGAGTGGATTATTGAGGATAGGATCAGCACAGCCCCACGTCTGGGCAGTGCGCGCAGACCAGCCCGAAGCTGTGGCTGGTGTGGTCCCTCGGTCTCAGGAACTCGCCTGTTCTGCCAATCGGAGCCATCATCTCTGGAACTCTGCTTGCTGCTACTCCAATCAACGAAGGTGTACCATTGGCTATTTTCATGCATGTCCTAGATGCGGCGTCGGACGGAATCCTTCGACCTGTTTTCTTGCCTGTGGCTTTTTGAATAGCCCGAGCGACGCCTGAAAATGAGGGCGCTGGGCGCTATCATGGGGCCACACAGAAACGCTCATAAGCAGCGCAGGATGCCTTGTCCGGTGCCTTTGGAGAGGTATACTCTGCAGCTCTATTGATTCATTCCTTCTATTCATTACCATGGATATGGAGGAACCAGCTCCTTTTCCTCGCGCCTCATTGTTCCTTGCTTCCCGCCTTGCCAGCGTAGTGCAGAAGTTCAAGCAACGTCTGCAGAAGAAGGTGCAGCAGAAGAAGAAACGGCTCAATCCATTTGGAGTCTCCTATCACAGAGGCATCAGGCTAAGAGCGCTGTCCGACCTCGAGAGGTAATTACATGGTTGCTTGGTACCATCGCTACAGGAGCTGATCTTCATTAGGTCTGCCCCTCCATGCCGACTCACAGTTACCGACGAGCCCAGGTCAGCAGTAGACCACCAAGACCATGGCCGGTGGATCAATGGATTGCTTCGAGATCTAAACAGCCATAACAATTCGCCCGAATTCTCCTTGACAAAAGTTGCGGCAGACGACAAACTGCTTCTGAGCCATGCCCAAGACAACCTTATCGAGACGCTCACACAACATGCCACCCTTCCACAAGCTGCATACATGTTCGATAGTTCGACCCTTCTCATTGGGAAACTCGAAGCACTTCAATCGAACAAAGCTGGTAGATGGGCAGAGGCTGACGCCGATTGCAAAAAGTTGAACGAAGAGTCATACATTGCGAATCTACTCCATCTGCTGCGTCGCCTTCAGCACATCCTTTTCCAGGTGCTTGTGCACAGGAGCATAACTCGGTTGGATGAGTTTGCTTTGCACTGGCAGACCTACTGGCAGCAGCAGAAGAAACTTGGCGAAGATTGGTTCACAGAATGGCCATCCGGACATCGACCACTCAGCACAACATGGCCCTGGAATATCCGACCGTCTCTGGTAGTGTTGTGGGGAGTGTGTTGGAAATTCTATACCCCCGAGCAGAAGAACGAGGAGAAGCCTCGATCGCCAGTAGCTCAACAGCTCGTGGACGAGAGCCTCAATTGGTCCATGCCAAGCCTTCTCTCCGTCGAAGAGCTGGAGCAACGTACGTCTGGCGTTCCACCTTGATATCCGCGAATCACAGTACTGATGAGAGCACAGTGCGAAATGTTGGACTCGCAATCGATCCAAGCTCGGTCCCGCAGTACCCGGGTGCACAGGCACGATCTCGCCCGTCGCCCACGGCACAGGCATCACAGGCGCAAAACTTGAATGTTACTAGCGCAAGACCACTTAGCGCCGGAGCACAGCCACTCTCACCTCATCCTTACCAGCGCCGCCAAATCGCCCCCGGTGAGTCACAATGTTGAAGCCTAGCATTTCATTCTTGAGGGCATCCTGGATGAGTCGTTTCCGATTGGCGCTAATTATGCATTAGGCATCAGTCATCCTACTCTCGACGAACCCCGACCAGGCTTGAGCTCGACATCGCTTCTTCCTGCTACCTTTTATACGCAGCCAGTTCCTTTCTACTCGAGGCCTCTTGAGTCACGGGACTTCTCTCGATGGACAACTTCCATCAGTGGCGATTTTCCGACCTCATACGCAAGCATCGAACAGGTTCCATCAAATGTCTGGCCTGGGTATAACCCACACGCTCCGCCTCCCATCTACTCACCACAAACACATGTTCCTACTTTCGAAGTCTCCCCCGTAGAAGGACAGAATTACGCTCCTGCAGACGAGCCGATCGGCTCGCCAGACCTGTATCGACCCTTTCTTCAACCGGCTTTTGGCGACAATCCGGACATGGGTGGCATGGAAGACTATCCGAGCCCGCACAGTGAGAGAGGACGGCAGACATCTATCACAACTCCAACATCCATGCCGGGATCGCGCATTGCCGATCATGGCACGAGTCCGAGCTCAGCTGGAAGCAAAGGTCTGCACATTTCGATCAAGCGGGGCGATCCACCACGCAATGAGTCGAACCAAATCTATTGCGCCCATCCTGAATGTGCCAGGGAGACTATAATCTTCCGCAGACCCTGCGAGTGGAAGTAAGTCTGATTACCTGCTCATTGATCACTCCAGTCCTAATTATCCCACAGCAAGCATATGGACAAGCACGACCGACCATACAAATGCCGTGAACCCGGCTGCGACAAGGTGCAAGGGTTTACCTACTCGGGAGGATTGCTTCGTCACCAAAGAGAAGTTCACAAGAAGAACAAATCTACCGGGAGAGAGCTGTTTTGCCATTATCCGAACTGCAACCGAAGCACGTCACAGCCATTCACCCGACAAGAAAACCTGAAGGAGCACATCCGTCGGCGTCACGTTACTGAGGGTGCCGTGACCTCTCCTGGCCTGCAAAGCGTCATCGCAGCACCAACGACACCAGCCAGACCAGCCCAAGATCGTTCGCGGAAACGGAAGCGAACCAGCTCGACGGATTTCGACGACGAGCTTCAGTTGCGCGAGGAAGATAGCGCTGAGGAGGGAGACTCTGACCAAGTGAAGCGCTTGAAAAAGAAGATTGTGCTGAGAGACAACAGGATCAGTGAGCTAGAAGCCGAGATCGCTGCAATCAGAGAGCAAGTCTCGGGGTTGAGATCTATGGTAGAGACACGAAAGAGTGTGTTTGGGCGCTTGGATTGAGGAGTTTGCGAGCTTGGGATTCTCGATGGTTGGCCCAAGAAATGCCGGTCTATCCCATTGACAGGCGTAACGGTAGCAGGGCGTTGTGGAAAGGGGACGGAATGCGCTCTTGTAACTCTACGTGGAGTCTGGAGGCGCTCTCCTTCATCGTCTCCATCTCTGCACCTCGTGATGTTTGTTACTGCCTCGCCGTGATACCCATCTCACATGTTAACATATATATACATTGCTATTCCAAGCTCCGTTGCAACCGCGCTGCGCTCGCTGTGATTGCCGGTCGTTGGCACCACCATCCTCCACTCCTCGGTCCGCGAAGTGGCCACTGGTCGCCCCTCAACAGGCAACGAGGGATTGCGGACAGAACTCGCGATGCAAAAGGCGTTAGCCCCCTCGCGAAATTTTCGCCTGATCACATGCAGGTCGTTAACTCGATTAGGCTTAGATCTGGCCAGATGCGACCTTCACATCGCGGACGACGAATGTCTATCGAGCTTTAAGCTTCCGACTCGCCCACAGCTGCCTGAGAGATGCAGGCTTCGTCCACTCAGGTGCCGCATCGGTGAGCTCAGAATCACCCCAGACGGCGATGATCCGGCGAAAGCGAGCCCTGTCAGCCGCCATGTACGTCGCCCTTGCCCTTGGTCCGCTACCGCGATGGAGGTGGAGACCAACAGCTTGAAAATCGTTGTAGCCCAGGCTTAAGAGCGCCGACGACACCCTCAACGTTGGGATGCAACCAATTGGATGGCCTATCCGGGCGCCTCCATCCTGTTAAAGAGTCATACCAGCCTGCTTAAAGCTGCTATAGTCAAAGCTTCCGCCCCTTTCACACCACTACAAACCCTTTTGCACGCTACTTTCTCCCAGACCTACATCCTCGTCTTCCAATCCCCTGTTTGCTCCATGCGGGCTTCCTGTCCGATCTCTGCTACCCATACGTTTCCACGCGCGCTCGGAAGGGAGTGCTTCGGGGAAGTCTCAGCCGCTGGCCCGTTCAGATAAGAACAGGGCAATCTACTTTAACTGCCCTTAAGCACTAGAGATTCGCTGTCCGAAAACACCCTCTCGGTTTAGCTGCCCCAGACCCGTATATACAGGGGTGTTGTTTCACTCCGTCGAGCCGTTCAGATGGCTCTCTTGTTGCAAAACGCGCGCCTGGGGCTCTCCTGTCGATGATCTCTGTTGAAGATCCCCACCCTCTTGATCGAATTGTGCTGAACACGTTACTGTGCAATCTCGATTATCCGCTTATGCTGAGTTACGAGATTTCCTGACATGTCGCTTCATGCTGAGGGGTATAACATGCAGATGTAGACAACTCATCATCCCAGAACCTTATCCTCGTTCTTGTAGGCTGGCTTTCTCATTGAAGGATCCGATGCAAGCCAATATACGGTCACATTCATGATTGACTCGGTCCACCCCCAGATTGCAACTACTGAGTTTCGAACGAAACGTATTGGTCGTCAGGGCTATGCGTGTTCATCACATGCATGAAGGCGCTTTAGCATTTTGGAGTGCCCCGAAGGAACAGATTGATTGGCACCCATCTCGAATGCAGTCCCATGCTCGTGGCTTTGCTGAGGGATCAATTAGCGGGTTTTCAGGCGGCAAACAGCTCTCAAGTCATCTTTGAGGTCATACGAAAAAGTCTGCGATGTGATGCATCAGATTACTGGATGGAAACAACCGCTTGTGGCATCTGCGAGGCGAAGAGGGTCGACTGGGCCGCTCATAGCATGCGTTCTTCGGCAGAATCTGCAATTGGTGATCAGAGACATGCACTGAGAGGGTGCCTGACTGCTGGAGGATGCGCATGAAATGCGCCACTATACCTCCGTAAGCTCTCCCTGCGTCTTTCCGATGTTTCTTCTGTTGGCTAACTGCTGCATGTTTGTAACACCTGGACAGTGCTCAACCATTCGAAGTTTGGGATTGTCGTGGTGTCCCGACTGACTTCTGTGTCGCTGCAATGCTCAGCGTGAATCGAAGTTCCGGTGAGTACCGGTACGTGTTTCTTTGTGTTGACTGGTAGGTTGTCTCACATAGCCGTGCTGCAAAGACAAGTGCTTGTCGGCGGTTCTCAATCATTCGACCTCCACCTAAACAATCCGCAAACACATCTTCCTCCATCACCATGATTCCTTCTGCTTCAGATGGAGAGAAATCTTCCATCCAAGCAGGTTCATGTATCACTTCACAGCAGCACTTCTGGCTGGTAGACAGATGCAAAAGACGGCCATGAGGTCAGACCATGGCCTCACAGCAAGTGAAAGCTGCTTCCTCTCTGCTCTGCCATTGAGCGCAATCTTCTCCAGACCCTGCACATAGCCCAGCAACAGCATTACGCATAGCGACACACCTTATAATCACTGTCGCATCATCGAGTGAAGCACATTCATGGTGAGACGATTCTTCTCGAGCCATGTTCGCGAGGCGGCCAAGATGCTCCTCTGTTGTCCATCAAGAGTCTTCCATTTCCACAAGACCCGGCTGGATCCTCTCGAAGAAGTCTCCTCTCGAAGTTCTACTGCTGCCCTCTTCGGTAGTCCTAAGAAAGCCAGTTCTCCTTCGAACTTACAAACTGACGAACCTCCTCATACAAAGATCCCCATCGACTCGACTGAGAGTACTTCGCCGACCACCAACAATCCCTTTGCCGATTGGAATTTGAAACAGAAGATTGAACAAGAATCGGACAGCGTGGATGCCGTAGCTAAATCCGCTCTCGGACAGGACAATGACTGGTTTCGCAATGCACTGCGCCGGCTGGGCCGCAAGTATCGAGATTTGGAAGAAGAATGCACCACCCAGAGACAAGAGCTTGAGGCTCAGTCGCTTGCAGTCCAAGGATACACGAAAGAGCTCCGCGATATGGAGGAAAAGATGCGTGCTTCGATGGTAGACATTCAGTATCTCGGGGTCATAAATGCGCAACTCAACAGTGAATTACACCGATCAATCGGAGAGACGAGCATAGACCTCTGCCGACACCCTCGGTCTTTTCAACGCCTTGAAGAAAAGTTTTGCATCTTACAAGAAAAGTTCTCTGCGCTTCAACAGGCAGGACAGGCTCAGCATGGCATCAGCTCCTCTGCTCCAAATTACGCAGTACGTCCATCCACACGCGAACAGCGTCGAACTACCCCCCGTACTCACCAATCAGTCTGGCAAAACGCACGCACGACGTTTAGGAGTGCGATCATCGAGAGGATGGGAGAGTTCTGCCAGGAACGACTAGGGCAATTGGCCCTTCAATGCGTGCAACGGGCTTTCGAGACGCTCAGCCACCGGAAGGATGTGTCACGAAAGAAACCCCATGCTGATGTTGCGTCTTCTAGTAGTCAGAGTTTTGAGATGCTAAGCCACTGCACGCATCTTTCACACAAGAAGCCACCTGCTAATACTACGTCTTTCAGCAGTCATTGAGGACAGAGACAGTACTCTGTCCCTACTTGTTACAGGAGAGCGTTGGTTCGCATGCCGAGGAGCGGGCTTGGTGATACGGAACGCATGAATTGGGGTAATTAATCACTTGGATCCGCACAGGGTTAGGGACACTGTCGAGTAACTCTTGCTCGGCTTTGGATAGAATCGTTCTTATGTCAACTACCTACGCTCCTCTCATTCCTCCCGCTGCCCCCCATTATTCCAAGCACTATGACTGTATGAACTGCCATGCTTGCCATACTTCCTCGACAGAAAGAGGCCCAAGAAGTCGTGGGCGGCCCCCCCCCCTACCTAGCAGAGAAATCGGCAGAGCAAAGCGGCCACCAACCACTTCTTGCACAGCGCCGGTGTGAACGTATGGATTAACCTCAGAGGCATATTGATGGTGCGCCATATATTTGCCGCCAGTCCTCCCTAGGGACCGTCGTCGTCACTGGAGGATGAAGATGCATGAATGTACTGGTAGCTACGAGTGAGTCCATGTACGAGAGCAACATTCGGCAACCGAGGGAAGCGTGACTACTCCGTTTGCAGGTATGAAGGAAGCTTCAGCTGGCCCTCCCCATTCGCGCCCTAGTTAAGTTACAGGGAGCCTGCTCTTGGTAAGCCGGGGAGGGGGAACCACCAGCAAGCCTCATGGCGACGAAGAAGGGGCAGAAGAGCGGAGAGCGGTAAGCCTGCCGAGAGCTGAGCCCAGAGGCGAGATTTCTGGTCAACACGTGTGTCTGGCTCGCTCTGCAGAGGGGGCTTGCACCCCAAGAGGCCTTGAATGGACCTGGCCCAGTTCAGCCACCGTCACGGAGCGGGACGCTGACATTGGTGCGGTGCTTGCGGATCTTTGATGAAGAAGAAGACAATGGCTGGCGAGGCGGCAGAGCCCGATCTCATCGAACAGAGCCTTTGGTAGAACCGAAGGATCTTAAGTGCGCAAAAGCGCTGTCATCAAAGAAAGACAGATCGATGACAACAAACGTGGACCAAGCCTTGGCTCGACTTCGGATGATCATCGAGGTAATTACAGGACAAAAGTGAGTTGGCGCAGTTGGGGAAGATCTGTCAGAAGGTCTGCGACGGCTCATTGCCAAAAGCGGGCGGCGAGAGACCAAAAGGTCAGCCCTAACTAGCTTTGTAAGCCGCCCTCACCCCGGGCAAACATTGGTAATAGACGAGTCTTTTCATGGCCAGTCGTCCATTTTTACCGGAAAATATAGACCGCTGCCGGGGAAAGCTAGCCGTCAAAACGGCAAACACAATACGGAGATGTTGCCAGCTGATCCATCATAGGGCCAGCCGACAGAAGTTCCAGTGCATTGTAGCCAGTTGCGGATTCAACAAAGTCGACGCAGAGCCATTATATGGCAAAGAGGGAAAACAGCATCGCCTGCCCCTCTGCTGGTGTGTGTGTGAGAAAATGTCCATGCAAGGGGCACAAGATCGGCTCAGAAGGGGGGCTTTTCGGCCGGATGAAGAGGGACAGAGTGAAATTCCCTCGAAAGTTCCAACTCGTCAGTTCTTTGAAACTGTTATCGGATGACAAAGAAGAGTGCGGAAAAGTACCAGGAGGACCACCCCCAGGATACCCTTTACGAAATTCACGGGGCCGAGCCAAGCTTCCGTTGAAGAAAGGTCAACGCGTTTTCAGCAGCTTGGTTAATGCTGCCCTGCGACAGATTCACACCTTCCTGGGAATTAGTCAGTGCAGGGTGTCAGTACTCAACACCAAGGCTGCGGCCTGTCTTGAGGAAGCCAAGTTGAGTCTGACTGACTAGGCTTATTGGTCGCTAAGCGCTCGGGGGCATTGCGGTGGCCATCTCCATTGTTTCTACATGCAAATATAGCCATAGAGAGGTGGAAGGACCTACGTTGGATGCAGGGGCTCAAACCCGGAATGTCGCCTGGTCCTGGTCCATGACTAGCATTTCAACTGATCTGGTTGGGCTCAGGCCAGAGGATAAGAGATGTAGAAGTTGAACAGCTGTCATAGCTTCTCAGAAGTCCGGTTCAGGTGGCATTGAGAGTTCTTGGCAAAACGGTTCAAACTCTTCACTCCCATTTCTCAAGCCACAATCTGCTGAGTGCCAAGAATATTCCGCCGTGACCTCCTGAATGTTGAGCCGCGCACCCAAAAAAATTGTGCATGGTCTGCACACCAAGCTTCCAACCCAGCAAGAGGGGTTTCCTAGCATTCCGAGGGCCAAAGGAATCCAAAAATGTATTGAGAGGAGTGGGATTCGAACCCACGCGGGAAATCCCACCAGGAAACTGTGTCAAGATTTGACCTTACTTTGGGACATTAGAACGGAAAGACTCGCATGGAACGGAAGGACGTACACCTGGCGCCATACTTTGGGGAGTTAGTAAGGCAGTCGGTTCAAGCTTGAAGGGTGCACTCACACCAACTCGGCCATCCTCCCATATAAAGGCTTAGGTAAGGTGTAAGAATTATTGTATTATAATCTTGCTAACAGAGGTGTATTCCTGTTGGAACAATTCCCCCTTTTTACAAGAATCAAGATGTATTTGTTGGTGGGGAAACGTTTCGTTGTATTGCAAACTACGGTATGCAGGAAATCTCTGGGTGACCATGTTGGCCTTGGAGCGTAGCGAAACTACCTCAGCATCCCCATCACAGCTTCCCCACAGGAAGTAGAGATTCAATCAAACATTATCGTGACTTTTTTCTCCACATCCTCTCACTCGTAAAATGACGCACGTTCATGATCACGACACGGTTCACATCCCATTCCACCTCCCAAACCTTGTATAGTCCGCATACAGCCCTTTGAAGATCGCCCGCTGACTAGCATCCATCTTCGCGTTCATCCCCCTCGTGACTTCCCTCCCCATCACATTCAGCACGGCATACAGACCCGGCATCAGCGCCGCCTTCGCCTCTACTTCGATTCTCCCATTTAATTGACAATATGTATATTCTGCGATGATATACTGCATATACTGTTCAGCGATATTCCTCGCTTTCTTGGTTTCGTCCGTGAGCGAATTGTGGGTCCTCTTGACGGAGGATGGAGTGGGGTCGCAGATCGAGGTCAACAGGCGGGTGAGATGGGTGGCGGAGTCTTTGGAGAGTTTTGAAGAGGTGGCGCGGATCCAAGGGGGTAATTTCGAGTGGAAGAGGACTTGAGATTGGGTTGTCAAAGAGCGGAGGTCGAGCGCAAAGAGACAGTGCAGGAGGCCGTAGAGGGCTGGGAGGAGGAGGTGGAAGCGGCCGCCAAGGCGGATGCGGTAGCGACCTAGGAGGGCGCCGAGGAGGCGGCAGAGTCGTTCGAATATGATGGGTGCGATGTTGGGGATGGTGGGGCCTTGGGTTGATGTGGTGATGGCGATCTGGGCGAGGAGGGTGTCGATTGTCCATTGGTTGACGGAGTCGTGGTGTTTGTCTAGGAGGATTTTGATGCAGTCTGCTGTGAGGCAAAATTTCTCGAGGGATGTGGAATTTGGTAGCAAAGTGGATAGATCAGCTGCCAATCCTGTCGCGTGTGGAGAAAGCTTTTCTCCTTTGTTGAGCATGCTTCCGAGGAGCAGAAAATTTGCGCGGCTGAAAGGCTCTTTGCGAAGACTCTCACACAGACTGACCACATCGTCTCTGGTCTGTACTGCCTCAGCTTCTCGTGCAATCCGACATGATTGTTGCAATTCACCATAAGTCATTTCTGAGCCTCTCATTGAGCTGACCACTCCCTCCTTGGCAATTGTAGAATCTCCACGGTCCATTTCCGACTGCAACGCATCAGTTGCCTTCTCCTTCGACGTAGCTAGCTTCTCACGTTGCCATTCGGCAACCTGCTTCCTCTGTGCCTTGCTGAAAGCTCCTTTAGGCAATGCTTGGATGATTGCCATCTGTCTGTGATCGGTAGGGCATTCACCTATGAGCCCAGTAGCTTCGACGCACTTCTTGACCAATCCTGGAGTGCTGATAAGGGCTTCGTCTAGTAGGAGTCCTTCGAAGAGCGTTGCAACTCCACCTTGAGCTTTCAGATTCTCTCCACTTTCGTCTTTAGTCGCGAGATGAGTAGCCACGGCTTTCAGAAGGTATCCCGTTGTCTCGATATTGAAGCACAGAACTTGGGAGTTCTGTAGGAGGATACCGAGAAACGCGGCTGATAGCTCCAACCTGCCCTCCAAACTTGTCGCACGCCCATCCCATAACTTTGCTGCAACAGATTCCTTCCTCTTGTCCCTGCTTCTAAGCTTGGCTAGATTATAGGTCAATGATTTGATCTCAAGGTCTAAATGTTTGCTAGCAGGAGAGGCAGAAGTGGTGGCTAGGGTAACGAAGCAGTGAAACCTCTCGACTTCATTGAAATTTATCATTGTGAGGTGAGGGGATGGTCCTTTGTTTGCATTATTCATCGCTTTTTCGATGATCGCTGGGTCTTTGCCATTGATAAGGTCTTCGAAAAGCAGCACTGGGAAGTCTTTTTCAATCAAGGGAGAGATATGCCGAACAAGCCGCCACAAGATGCCTATCAGCTTGCTCGAGGTTTGGATGGTCTGTAGAGCGATTTGAAGACGACCATAAAGCAGCTCCACAATGTCTCTTGCGGACCCAATTTCCTCCTTATGGGTGGCAACAAGAACATCAAGCACTGTGATCAGAGCATAATGCTTGCCACTGTAATTCTTCTCCGAAAGTGCTTGTGCCGTCGCCGTCAGGTGTGAGGTGATGAAGGTTGGCGTTGCAGATGTCTTTGCAACTCTGGAAAACTCTGCGATGACATCTTCATCCTCCCACAAGCTATATGACACGATAGGTTGCCGTAATTTGAAGTTCGAAGTTCGCGCATCTTCGACCTCCGCAAGGCGGTTCATCCATATGTTCACAAAGGTTCCAAGATCACGCGCACAAGCGAAGCCTTCCATTAACAACTTCACCAGGTCGATGAGGGAATGAAGGTTCAGAGTTAGATTGCTATCGTGCTCCAAATTATTCGGCTGGGAACTCAATTTTCCAATCAGTTGGTCTAGGAGCTTTTTGGCACTCGGCATGCCGGAATTTGGTACAAAGACATTTGTATCGAGCTGCATAATTCTCGCCACAATCGCCCAATCGGTAGACTGATTTTGCAGAAGACCCGTGCAGTTCTGAGCTACCGAGCTTAGGAGCGGCAACGAGATCGACACTTTCCATCGGATCATAGTGCTCAGCAACCCCTCAAGAACGGTCATGTCTCTTTTTTCATGAGTCGCCTGCACCGTCTCTCCATTTTCAATCAATGATGATCCCCCTAGATGCGCCAAGCCAACAAAAAGAGCTTCAAGCCAGGGATGCTCGTGCTGTGATTTTCTGACAGTACTTCTTAGACATGATCTAATGGCAAGTTCGAGGAGAACAGGCGCAACAAGGCTGAAAGCTGAGACGGCATCATCAGCACCGGCTGACTTCGACGCTACCATTCTAGGCGCGAACAGGAGAGTTTCCAGTCGACCAATACTTGGCTTGATGTGCTCCGATAACATCGGATCTTGATCCGACTTCCGTTTGAGTGCTAAATCATTAAAAAACACTTTCCGGGCGGGTTCGACGGCGTGTTGGACGACAATTTTTTCCAACCAAGTCTCCAAGTCCTTATGTTGATCTCTAAGCTCCGAGTATCTCATGTATTCAAGCAAAGACAAGCATGGTAAGAGACAAGACGATGTGAAGATGTTATTGCATTCATCGAGCGTGTGGCCTAAATCAGGGCCATGTCGGAGATCCCACAGACCGGACGTAGCCGGTAAAATATGGAGAAGGCCACTGAGAGAAGAACGCTTGGGCATTTTGCGGAGAATGCTATACACAATGCGGAAGACATGCTCGAGGATACTGGCCGCTGTCTCTGGTGCTGAACTGAGAGCTATTCGCATATACTGCTGAGATACAGGGTCTTCCCTATTTGTAGCGAAAGCATGTTCCAAGCAGACTTCCAGTGCTCGCAGTATCGAAAGGATGATCAGCACTATTGAGGGCTCCTTGTCCACAGGATCCTTGGGACCTGGTGAGCGCTTCCGTTTCTTGCTCTCCCCTTGCGGGATTTCATATTCGTTGCCCTCGAGTTCTGAAGAACTAGGTCGGCACTGCATAGCGGAAACAGGACTTGTTGAAGTAGATGTATTTTGTGTTTCAATTAGATGAGACAAAACATCCTGTATCTGGTGCATTCCATCTTGATCACGGAGATTTTTGGCAACCTTTTTGACCGAAGTCCTTCGCACAAGATGATAAAATAACAACCATTTGCGAGGGTCATGATTCGCAGATAGCTTCGGTTCTGAACCAGAAGACGCAGTCTTCGCACCAGGCTTGGTCTTCTTGAGCAGCCATCTCAATGTCCATTCCTCTTTGGGTGCAAACACAGTCGTCTTCCTAGAATACGTCATTGCGCATTCCGAAAACAAGTCATCTCGAATCTCGGCAAATTCTAAGCCCAAGATTCTGGCGGCTTCGTCTAGCAATTCTGTCAGAGGCGCAGAACTTCGTTCCAGATTGAGTAGCGCATTTTGCGTTGGTTGAGGCCCGGTAGAGCCCATGCCTGTATCAGCTCTCATTGACTAGAGGCATCCCATTCTTTGGCGACACCGAGGACGAAATGTTTGCGCGAGGTAGAAAAAGTTGATATTGCAAAAGGCAGGAATTGCGAGGCCTTGCAGGAGCTTCGGCTTTTGCAACGGAACGTCGCCAGCTTTTCCCACGCCAAGAAATGTGAAGCTAAGGAGAGCTTCCAGGAACGTCGCCGGAGCTTGCAGAAAGTTCCACTGCAACAATTCTTGCTCCACCGACACAAAACAAGGTGCGCCTTAAAGATCGTCTCGGTCTCAGGATACTGATATCTGACGAACAGGCCCGATATGGCCGAGAAGAACGTCTCCGGACCGCCGGTACCTACCGCAAGGTCCACAAAACCTGTGAGCGAAGCTCTCCTCAATGAAAAGGTACGTGGAGCTGCATTGAGCAAAAGTCATACCAATGCGGCGTTACGCTCATCCATGTTGTACCGCTTGAGCTCCGAGAACGCTCTCAAATTCGCTCTACGTCGCCTCAAACCCTCGCGTGCGCCGATGGCATCACTCTGGGCACATACCGATTGGCAAGGCGAAGGGAGCCGTTGAAAACAACTTCGCTTTTCCACCAGCTTTGAGAAGAGCACTAGGGGCCACTTTGGCTTTCCCAATCCTACACATTCGTGTCTGGCACGTTGAGCGCCTCTTGCAGCTGACCTGGAAGAGACGGACCTCTTTTCGCATCGAGTGCTGACAACCTGATTCACCACAGTGGGACCGCGCAATTTCCTCCCTCCTCGTCCGGTCTGGCCTCGGTTTTGGCTTCGGCGTTATTTTCTCCGTCCTCCTATTCAAGCGAAGAGCATGGCCCGTATGGTTTGGCACAGGATTTGGTGCAGGAAGGGCGTGGGAAGAAGCTGATGGTACGAACATCACAAGATACACGTCATCCGCAATGCTGACGTGCAGAAACAGCAAACTTCAAACGAGGCGATAGATCGGTTACCTCCGAAATTCTCAGGAAAACAAGGACATAGGCTGAAGGATTTCGTTTATTTACAGGACGTTGGCCTCGTCAGGTGTATTATAACCGTACAGCGGTCCCACGCTGGACTGAATTGAATTGCATGCAGCCATAAGACCTATCTGCCTGCTTTCACCTCATCGACCTCTCTTCTCACATTCTGCAACTCCCCCTCCCTCTTTATAAGATGCGCCTCCAATCCTTCGATCTGCTCCTGCACCAAACCCAAATCCTCCCTGAACCTCTTCATCTCCTCTCCGCCCTTGCCAGCCCTCTCCGAACTCAGCTCCACGTACATTCTCTGCTTATACTCCAACATCCGCTGCGCCTCCCTCTTCACCAACGTCCAATTCGTGCCTCCAGAAGCCGTATTCATCTGGCCACCGTCCAGCCTCTGCTTCCTCTTTCTCTCCGCCGCTGCAATCGCAGCATCATGCTGTTGTTCAAGCTCCCTCAATTCCCTCACCAGTCTCACCCTCTCCAAATCCTCGTCTTCGACCACATCCGAAAAGTCAGTCCCCTTGGGTTGATACCCGCTGCCGCCTCCACTCCCACCGCCTATCCGGGATAGATACGCGTCTCCGAACTTTGCTTTACGTCCCGTAGTTGTGTCATCGTATTTGTTTGCCTTCATTTCATTCCTTGCACTATCAACCTGATAATCGATCCCTCGGTTTTCAAAGCTAGCCCTCAAACTCGGCGGCACCGTTCGTGGAATTCTACATCCCTCATGTCGGTAGTTGAGGATATGTAAGAAGGCCAAACACGCATCTTTCCCAACGGTCTGATGCGCCGAGGGATTGATCAGATTCCACGCAGACCTCACATCCGTGTCTGGGACATCCAGACTCGTGTAGAGGGAGTGTAAGCTCTCGAAGCTGAGCTCCCCGCGCCGATCCTTGTTGGCAGAGTAAATCTCCTCGTATTTCCGCTTATCCGTCGGCTTCATATACCACTCGAACCCATCTTTTAAACCCCTATCTTCCTCTTCATCGTCCTCGATCCTTTCAAACTCAGACCCTGCACCCTCTCGCTTCAGCGCCCGATTTGCAGCAACCAGATGCCCCTTACTCTCCGGCACCAACCAACCGGGTAGGTCTTCCGGCACCTCCGCCAGTTCTCCATTCACAAGATCGAAGATTAATCTCATTGCCACACAGAATTCCTCAAAGTCGAGTTCTCCGTCGCCATCGACATCGGCAAGGTCCCAGACTCGTTCGAGTTGGTCATCGCGAAGATGTGAGTTGCGGAGTACGGTGGCTGCTTGGGCGTTGGTGAGGCGGTGGTGGGGGGTTGTGGCGGCAGGGTTGGTCGGTGAGACAAGGGAGGTAAAGATCTCCCAGTAACGGCTTATCTCCCATTGTTCGATGCGCTTTTGGGTCATGGTAGAGGGGACCGGGATTGAAAGGAGTGGTGTAAGAGGATGCGCACTCGGAGGGAGGACCAAATGTCTGGTAAACTAGGCCCTGTATCTGCAGATAAGTATGTCAAAGACATGCGTTACTGCCACAAAAGGGGATTGTCTTCGAGGTGGAGGACGCCGAGATATTTCGCAGTGCTCGCGTTGTCCTTGGTCGGGCTCCCTCAACATTCGCAGGGACCAAAGACGTAGCTTACATGAGTGCCAAGATGTTTTTTCGTGCTACTGCGATGAGAGGGTGAACACGGAGGTGTACTTTACCCGCACCGGACAGTTTTAGCGTACGCCACTGTTACTAGTGATAATATAAATACAGAGAATTACAGATAATTTATTGATTAATCATGATCCATCCTGATTAATCACTTTAATTTCTGACTTTAATAAAAACTTAAATTTTTTTACTAAATCTATTAAAGATCTTTAAGTAATTAATCATAATTAATCACTTTAATTTTCTGATTTTAATAAAAAAATTAATCTTTTTTTAAATTTATTAAGAATCTTTAAGTAATTAATCATGACTAATTATCTTAAATTTTTAATTTTAAAAAAAACAGATTTTTTTCTAAATTTATTAAGGATCTTTAAGTGATTAATTATGATTAATCATCTTAAATTTTTTATTTTAGAAAAAAATAGATTTTTTTCTAAATCTATTAAGGATCTTAAGTGATTAATTATGATTAATCATCTTAAATTTTTTATTTTAGAAAAAAATAGATTTTTTTCTAAATCTATTAAGGATCTTAAGTGATTAATTATAATCAATCCTGATCATTCATTTTAAATACTAGCTGATACTAAATAAAATACAGACTTATTCACACTAATATAGACTAAAAACTGTCCGGCTGCGGATAAAGTACATCTCCGTGTGCTACCTCCAATATGGACGACAGTCACCAACAACTTCACCTACGGAATTCTCCATTACTTCGCAATATTCTATAAGGCAGATCCGAACTGCTGAGTCCATGTTTCGGCGATAACATGGTGGGTGTTCCTCAATAGCGGATAGGTCCAGGCATCTCCCTCTTCCAGGGTTTGTCTCTCCGTATTCCTACGGTACGCCGGCAGATATAACCACTTTACTGCGCCAACCGATGCCGTCAGTATCTTCTATCGCTGCTCTTATAGTACGGGCAGCATTTACGTAGCCGCAGAAAAGTTCTGCTTTATGAGCAGCAGACGCGCCTGAGCCCGCCATGCCGACTTTGAGAGCACGGCTCTTTAGGGACATGCCCACCTAGGCGACCTACGAAGCCGACCTGTTGTGTGATCGGTGTTGAGTAGGTAACGAATGTTTGCGAGCTCACTCAAATACAGAAAGGGCACGTCGAAATGGAAGCGCCAGGGAAAGAGGAACGAAGCAAAGTCTGGTACTTCCCGAAAAGATGGCCGGGATATCATCATTTTCGACTACGGCTCCTCTACATCATCTAAAAGGAGGGTGCTCTTTCACATCGCCTATCGTATGCGCGCAGCACAAGAAGTACTGCCATTCTCACACCGAAAACCTACGACAGGTAGGGCATCTTAGCCCTATCCAAAGAGGGGAAATTGTATGGATTCCTTGACATGCCACCTGCAAACGAGAAGGCAACTTATTCATCACATCTCTTAGTGAGAGTTGCCGGGAGTTAGCCGACAGACGCGAAGAACTGAATACTTCCTCGATTCTCAGGAGAACAACGGGGATGAAGGATAGGGGCCATGGAGATCGTAAGTTGACAGTCATTATTGTACTTGATGTTTATTCGAACTTCAAGACAGCAACAACTTTGAAATGCGGTAGGCGGCATGTGGCCCTTATCATTCCGGTGGCCATCTAAAGATACGAAGACAGCCTATAAAGTTATACTGCTTATTTTCTGAATCCTTCAGACCTCCCTGGCGTCTGAGTGGCCCATTCTGCCAACATAATTCGTGCAGAAGGGCCTGAGGAAATGAGAGAGAAAACGCGTAGTATGCCTGAAGTCTACTTTCGGTAGCGATGTGCGCGTTTTTCTCTCCCTCGTTTGTCTCAGTTCGCATCCTTCTCGTTGTGTTTCTTCCTTTTTCTCTGCAAATTCCTGAGCTACCCTGCAACACACAACAATGCCTACTATATCACCAGCGACATCATACATGGCGATTCTCTCCTCACGCCCCTGCCTCTCAACCTCCCTTACCCTCATACTCGCGACCGTGCTACTAAGTACTCCTTCCCTTGTATCAGCAACGTGCTACTGGCAAAACTCGACCTTCACACCAGACTCACCGTTGTCCATCTCACCGGACGATACGGCATGTTTCCCCGACCAAGTCAACTCGCCCTGCTGTGGAACAGGTTGGACGTGTCTGTCTGATGGGATGTGCTACATTGAGCAGGGTGCGGAGTCGTTTTATTATCGAGGTGAGGCAAACTTGGCACCCACATCACACTTCAGACCTCTCCCCGACTATCAGAGCATGAGGACTGACGGAAAAGGCAGGCACTTGCACGGATCGTACGTGGAACTCAGGGCCATGTCCGGGATGATGTTTTAGTTTCAGTGAGTTCTATCCTTACCTTCTCCTTCTACCTGTTCCCGTGGCTAACACGCGCTCCCTCCTTCCGTAGCCCCTTAGACTCCAATACATCTATTCCCCTCCTAAAATGCACCGAGCCTGGCTCCCCGGACTGGTATTGCTGTCCCGGCGATCCAAACTGCAGTTGCTCAACCGGACGTAACGCAACTAAGCTCGGCCCGTCGCAGCCCACCACCGTTACAGTGATCGGCAGTACGTCCTAGCCGGGGTATGTTGTCACGAGCTCTGGGTTCAGTTTCTCGGCACTGGTGAGCAATGGGACCGCGACGGCTGTCGCTGGGGTGAGTCCTAGTGTTGCGAGTCTTGTGACTAGCAGTCGTACTGGTCCGGCAACGGGGAACAAGTGGAGGTTCGACGGCAACGGCGGCGGGTGTTTCGGCCGCTCCTTCTTCCTCTTCATCCGCGATTCCAGCGGTCTCGAGCTCGAATGAGAATTCCACCGGTTTAGCGGCCGGCCTCGGCGTTGCAGCACTCCTAATCGCAGCACTGGCCTTCTTCCTTATTCGCTTGCGGCGTAGACGGCTTGGACAGCAGGAGCTTGATGGTGTCACAAAGATCCCATCAAAGTACAAGGACGCAAGTGAAATGCCAGGCCAAAATGGGCGTGATCGAAAGCCGTTCTGGCAGAGGGCTGGGAAGGAGTCGGAACTGCCAGCGGGTAGGCCGCCGGTGGAGATGGAATATAAGAGTGATACCGGTGGGAAGAATGGGGTTGGGGTTTGGTATGAAGGAAGGGCAGAGTTGGGACCGTGACATAGGAAATGTATGATTGGAGAGGAAATGAAGGCGTACCCATGCGGTGTCTGTCGGTTGGAACGCAGAACGTGACGGTGTGGCTCAGGCATACCCTAGACGTCGAAATGGGAGTCTATCGTCTGCCAAGACCTAGGTCTCTTTGGCTCAAGAGGTAATGGTAGTCGAAGTGATCTGTTTCCATGACACACTTGCAATCCTGTGATGAAGGGCGTGGTGCCTCTGAGATAGCTTGTACGTACGCCGAGTGATATGGCGACTGCGCGTCAGTTTGGGATGAGGTTGAGATGCCGCCTTGCCAAGAGTTTGTTGCCAAGATGATGAGAGCATAGATCCTTGGCATTCTCCCTCGGACCAATCTCTTATCAGTTGCATCCATTCTGGTTGCTCGATGGCATCGAGCAATGCTTTCGGAGATAAGATTGCTGCGACCATCGATCTGAATTGAGATGTGTATGGCGAATGTACCAACCCTGTCTTTGCACATGGCTATGACGAGGGAGAGCAGAGATGTGGCTGACCCCATCTTCTCAGACTTTCTTCAGCACGAATATCAATTTGGGACCGGCAACATTGAGTACCCCTCGCCTGGCGTGAGCATGGAGTAAAGTGCTTGCTTGTCGAGGCCCAGCTTGATTGACGCAAGGCCGCGTCGTGTTCGCCAAAAACTTCTGTTTGCTTTCGATCTGATGCGAGTCTCTTCGCCGGGTCCCCACTCTGCCATCTGCGGGGCAAGCTTCCTGGCGCTAAGTAACAAACGCCCATTTCGTCCCACGCAGCTCTAAGCAACTCAAACTCCTGCGGGCAGTTGAATGGCAAACCACGCTGCAACGTCCCGCGATGCAAGATTAGCTGCCCAACCAGCTTCCGTTCTTATGCAGTGCGAGGCCTATCAGGTCGGATATCGGCGACAGGGCCAGATCGCTTGGACGATAACCATCTTCTACCTTGTTGGTCCGAACTCGTAGTATGAGAAAGGCAGAATGTAGCTGTCAAAGGTACCTTCATATCATGGCTGCTGTGTCCCGCTTCAAACTCAGTTGCAGAGTAAACTGAACTACTGTCTGGTCCAGCCCAATATTGCAGAAGGGGACCTTGTCGACACCACATTCCCCGATTTTTTATCTACCAGCTGCTGAAGGCGGCACCCAGCTCAAACTTTCTGGCATAGACTCCGCCTGGCATATTTGAATACTGCCTGTGCCTCTCCGAGCCTGCGTAGATAGCATGGCGACCAAAGAGAAAGTCAAAGTGTTCGCGAGAAAATTGGCAGTGGAGTCCGAGCCTGGCCTCACCAATGCCCAATTGATGTTGACAAACCACGACCTAAAGCCAGTAGAGCCTGCACGACGGCAATGGGGTCCTTGGAATTTTGTCGGGTTTTGGGTTGCTGACTCCTTCAATATCGTGAGCTAACACACAACCGTCCAACCCCGACAGCGGCTAATTTCATGTCAGAACACATGGATGATTTCATCCTCTATGATTGCCAATGGTCTGTCTTGGTGGCAATCATGGCTTTGTGTGTGGATCGGGTACTCAATTGCTGCTGTCTTCATCTGCTTGACTGGCCGGATTGGTGCCATGTACCATATCTCTTTTCCAGTGGTAGCTAGATCTTCTTTCGGCATTTGGGGCTCGTTATGGCCCGTCTTCAACCGAGCTGCTATGGCTTGTATATGGTGCGTATTGATTATCTTTTCCAGCCGCCACGTCTGACAAAGTTAACAGGTATGGTGTGCAATCGTGGATTGGAGGTGAATGCGTTACGCTCATGATTCGATCGATATGGACATCCTACACCAAATTGGGTCCGGGTGGACCTCACAATTCCATGCCTGCCTCATCTGGCACAAACACCATGGACTTCCTTTCCTTCTTCCTCTTTTGGGCTGGCTCTTTGCCTGCAATCTGGTTTCCCGTCCACCAAATCCGACATCTTTTCACCGTCAAGGCGTACTTCGTACCAACGGCGGCCATTATTTACTTTGGATGGGCTATTGGACGAGCTCACGGAATTGGCCCCATCGTCCATCAACCAGCCGAAGCTAAAGGCAGCGCTCTTGCTTGGGCCTTCGTCAGTGGTGTCATGTCTAGCATTGCTAACTTCGCAACTCGTAAATGAACGACTATTCTCTTCCAGAGGGCGGATTGCTAACCTATTCTAGTAATCGTCAACGACCCCGATTTCTCCCGTTTCGCAATAAAGCCAAGAGACGCACTCTGGTCCCAGCTCTTCACCATCCCCTGCGGGTTCGCATTCACCTCATTTGTCGGCATCATCGTCTCCTCCTCCTCCAAAGTCATCTTCCCCGGACAAGACTACATCTGGAACCCCCTCACCCTCCTCGGCATGTTCCTCGACAACGCCACCTCCGCCGAACGCTTCGCCGTCTTCATCATCGCCCTGGCATTCACCCTCGCCCAGCTCGGCACAAATATAGCGGCCAACTCCATCTCCGCCGGCACAGACATGACAGCCCTCCTCCCGCGCTTCCTCAACATCCGCCGCGGAGGCTACATCTGCGCCGCTGTCGGGCTAGCCATGTGTCCCTGGAATCTGCTCAAAGATTCCAACAGCTTCACCACCTATCTCTCCGCCTACTCGGTCTTCCTCTCCAGCATCGCCGGCGTCATCATCTGCGACTACTACATCGTCCGCAAGGGCTACCTCGAGCTCAAAGAACTCTACTCCGCCAACGCCTCCTCCCCCTATTTCTACTGGTTCGGCTGGTCCTGGCGCGGCTACACCGCTTACATCGCTGGAATCCTTATCAACATCGTCGGCTTCGTCGGCGCGATCGGTAAACCAATTCCCATCGGCGCGGCGTATATCTACCGCGTCAACTTCTTCGCCGGGTTTATCGTCGCGAGTTCGGTCTACTATTTGCTCTGTAGGTATTTCCCCATCCCGGCGGTCAGTGATAGGTGGTTCGAGCAGCCGGAGGCGGCGGATAGGACCTTCAGTTTGGTGTATACGGAGGGTGCGGGGTATGATGAGGAGAGGTCGAGTGGCTCGGATCATGTGGTGTATGGAAAGGAGGCGGAGGCTTTGGGGGTTCACCAGAGGGCGACGACGACGGTACACGAGAAGACGACGGTAGGGAAGGCTTATTAGGCTAGAGTTGCGTTGCCATAGTATTCCTGCGACTATGCTTCGTAGTGCGAGGAATTAGGCCACAACTACCACACTACGAGATATGGACATCCTAGGCAGCAACATTCGTTTTTCAGGGAAATCATTTTCTATGTTGACTGCCCCCAAGTAAGTTTCAGCTGCGCTAGGTCGACCCTTCAATCCCAGGGAAGTGAAAACCTGTTGGCCTGGTAAGTCACGGACGTTTCAAGGCAGCTTACATTGGTCGATTATAGATAGCTGACTAATTCAGACCCTATTAGAAATCATCTACCATAGCTTATGTCCTTGACTAGTTGTGAGCCAGTGTCAAACAGCCTGCGCCTCAGGGCGTCCATCGGGCCTCGTTTCCGCTAGCCTGCCAACAAGCTATTTTGAGCGATTCTCTTGATATATAAGCTCCATTTTCAAGAGCAATTCTAGGTAGATTCTCGACAGTTGATTCTCATCTCATCGAACAAACTTCTAAGAAACTGTCTTTCACACAATATAAACCCCATACTATAATTATTCAGTCTGATTAATCGAATTATTCAAATCGCAAATGGATATCATATCTGTTCAACAAAGTAAAAGAGAGCTCGACAAGTTGGATGCCGAATACACCAGACTTGAAGATAAACTTTCGAGATTCCTAAATTTGAGACGAAAAGAAATAGATGAGGTGCAGATAAAAGCCGATCGTCAAAAAGTGACGGCGCAGGAAGCAGCCGATGATCGGAAAGCAGAGATAAACAGAACTTGGGACGACAAAATCAAGGCAACAGAGAAGACCAGACTAGCAGTGGGAGACAAACTGGAGGCTGCAGAAACTGCCTATTCCAACACACAAACTAGGGCTTCTTTCAAAAAGCCTTCGTATAAGGGCCGCTAGCCTGCGCCCTGTCTAACAAGCTATTTTGAGCGATTCCTTGATATATGACACTCATTTGAGGAGCAATTCTAGATAGATTCTGGGCAGTCAATTCATTCAATTCTGAAAGCATATCTAGCTAGTTCAAAGCTATTCTAGCCCATTTGCTTGACAGATAGATTAGAATCCAGTACCCCCTGTAAATCTCTCCTGTATGACCCGAGGTTCTTCTGATATTCCGATCAGATGCCAAGGTAGCAAAGCAGCGGTTTACTAGAAAAACACGAGATGTCGGTCGGTCGGTCGAGCTTTGCGGTACACAATGTTGACCAGAGAGCCTTGGGACGTTGGAGAAGGCTGATGAAGAAGATAGTAGCAGTGTGTCAAGATAGATCCGAGCTTCTGATTCACAACTCGTCTAACTAGCTCAGAACGCGGAATTGATCTTCGCAGAATTCATGGTAGGTACAAACCCCCTTTTCATGCTATAGATTTGTGTCGTAGGGTCAGAATTGTGATGCGGTCTGTGTTCGCTAAGCTGCGTCCACCTCGACTACTATTATTAATCAGCTTGTAGTATAACCTCGGAGATCGCACTTGACATGGAACCCGGTTCGAGAAAGTGGAAGTGAGTGGTATGCCCGCGACGGTTGATTCACGACATCTGTCGCCTGCTGCGCCGATTTGGTGGATGGACACTCCCATGGGTTTCGATGCCTGTGGCATCTAAAAATTAACCAGTCTGCCTCCACTCCAGGATTCTGAGATTGCATTTGATGGCATTTCAACTTCAGAGTCTCGTTCAGATAAGCATCATGGGGGTGATCTTCCCTTCCCAAAGAGTTTGACGTTGCAGAGACTGCTGACTCGGGTCTTGCAGCAGGCGGCGCTCTTGCGTGTGTGAAACGTAGTTCGTGCTCAGGATCTATCAGCGGTACAGAGTGGGAGTTCTCCGGCGGCGGAGAATGTCCGGTATCATAATGAAATCTTCGTGCACTCTCGGGGAAAGGTGACAAGGAGTAGAAAATGACTGCGACATCTTCGCGGGCTCCCCGCAGACTCCAGATGTGACGATGGGAAATATTCGCAATTTCGCATCTGCCGTCGCTAACTAGGCTGGAGAAGCTAAGATGAATTCATGTCCACATTGTGGGAGACAAAAGACATGACATCCAATAAGACAATAACTGTTTTGGTCGTTTGATAGTGAATGGCAGGCTGTTGTATGTCATTTCGAGATATTGGAGCTTATCGAAAATAATATTGTGCTTGTGTGGCACGCTCGTCCCGTCCATCGCCCATTTTCGAATTCGAGTAGCACTGCTACGGCCTCCTTGTATCAGCACAACACCCTCTTTCCCCGTCTCTCCCGCATTCGAGTTCTGTCCGCCATTGCTGCGCTACCGTTGCGGGATGTAGGAGGGATGGTGGTCCGAGAAAGCACCGGTTGAGGGGCGTGGTCCGTACTGGTTATTGCTGGTTGCGCAAAGCATAATGATAGGAGGTGGTCTCTCATACATTAATAGAGTGCAGCCGTAGCAATAGCCAGCAGACCTTGCCAGCTATCTGTATATTAGATAAAATCTTCGGTTCAAAGCAGGTGCAAATGTTCCAACTCCAAGGGGCCCGTGCGCCGCAGATGGAATTTCTTGTTTCAGCCAGATCGTTACCAGGAAAAAGTTCAAGCATTGCGAGACTACTACCAAAAAAAGCACTCCTTGCCCTGCCTAACCTCCTACCATTTCCATTTCTGGCTTCCGGGCCAATTATCTCAGAGAGCCTTGTCTTGCTCGTGGGTCTACTCAACATGCTTTCCTTCCGGACACGAGCTAGACGATGGATTTGAGCGCGTCGTACGCCATGGCCATCAAACGCATATCTCGAGGGCGCGGAGGCATCACAACCCTACTTGTTTTCGTGCTCTTTGTGGGAGTTGTATTCTTCTTCTTCTCACCAGCCTCCGACCCAGACTCTGTCGCAGCTCGCCAAAGAAAATCAGACGCAGCCGCTGCGAATCCTCTGTCACCACCGACGTCCGCCTTTCGCAAACCATCAAATCCCAATGGCCGACATTCACCTCCTCCCGTCGTCCATTATCAGCTGAACAATCTTACTTCGACTCCAAATCCAATCGCAAACAAAGAGCGAATCCTCATTCTCACACCTACCACCAGATTTTACCAAGAATACTGGGATAATCTCCTCAAAATCACCTACCCCCATGAATACATCTCTCTCGGCTACATTATTCCCAAAACTGAGGATGGCAGTAAAGCAACAGCCGAGCTTCAGCGAGCTGTCGCCAAAACGCAGTCAGGTCCTGAATCGGACCGGTTTCAGAGCATCACAATCATGAGACAAGACTTCGAACCGCCTCTCCACTCTCAAAGCGAAGCTGAACGGCATAAGATGGAGAACCAGAAAGTGCGTCGCACATCAATGGCACGAGCTCGCAATTCACTCCTCTTCACAACCCTTGGTCCTCACACCTCGTGGGTTCTATGGCTAGACAGCGATATCATCGAGACTCCTCCTGCCCTCATACAAGACCTAGCATCTTTCGACAAGCCCATAATTGTGCCCAACTGTTTTCAGCGGTACTACAATTCGGATACGAAATCAGATGACATCCGGCCTTACGACTACAACTCATGGCGAGACAGCGATACAGCACAAGAGCTCGCAGCGAAGATGGGACCAGATGAGATACTACTGGAAGGATACGCAGAGATGGCAACTTACCGGACCTTAATGGCACTTATGGGAGATACAAGTGATCGAAGAGATCAGCGTAAAATCATGCCGCTGGACGGCGTCGGAGGGACCGCCTTGATGGTCAAGGCAGAGGTCCACCGAGATGGAGCTATGTTTCCGCCGTTTCCATTCTATCACTTGGTGGAGACGGAAGGATTCGCAAAAATGGCCCGGAGATTGGGATGGGAAAGTTGGGGACTACCGAATTATTTCGTACGTGCTGTTTTTGATGTTACGGTTGGTCCATTCTAACAAACCTATGCAGGTGTATCATTACAATGAGTAGTGTTTCGAGGAGCTTCTCTTCCGTGTAAGTCGGTGAGGGCCTCGTTTCGGGCAGACTATCAAGTTTGCGGATAGACAGGGATTGGGATATGAGCATAAAATGGCGTTTGATTTGACATGTCCGGTGGAAAGCACAGCATAGCCAGTTAAGGACATAGGGTTAGCGTTGAAGGCTGCTTGTTTCAGCTCTTTATAACTTGTTCACAGACTTGTCTGCTTCTGGGCCCTCGAAAGTGGCGTAAGATGGTCAATTATGCCTACATCAAATAGTCACATCATGCCATCGCCGCTCCGACAGCAGATACATCCTCCTTCCTACCTCTCCATTGCCTGACCCTCCTCGCTATATCCGCTTCAGTTTGTTGCATGGGATTCAGCCTCCGATCCCTCGCCATAGCTCCAATATTATCCCCATGTCTTCCCACCAACGCCGCGATCCACTCCTCTTCCCTCTTACTCTGCTGACGCGGCCGCTTCTTCCTTGCCAAATTTGCCGCCTCTTCGTCAGCTTGCGCTTCTAGTGCTGCTACCACACCAGTAGCCGGCTGTCTGCTTCTTGCCTGCGCCGTGTCTGTGGTCATTGGCTCCTCGGTTTCTGAATCGGAATCCGAGTTCAGGGGATCATCCAATCGCCTCCTCTTTCTTCTGCTATTCTCGTTTCCAAGCTCCGCCTCCGGTCGTATAACCCGCAGTATACTCCCTGTCTTCGGATCTCTTTCCACCCTCGCTTCCGTTGGCATAAGCTTCGTAACCTTCTTACTCCCAGGTATTGCTAATCCATCCACGTCCTCCCTCAGTAGCTCATTGCCAGATCTACGGAAATCAGATCTATCGTGTGAGACGGTTTTCTCAGTCCCTCCAGTGGGCGCATTAACTCGAGATGAAAGGCCTAGTCGTTTGTAGTTTTGCATTAAGGTCAGGTCGCGATCCCTGCGCAAGCATAAATGTCAGCTCCAAGCCCAGCTCATGCAGTTATTTTGGATTTTGAATACCAGTTCTCAGCAACGACGGCATTTCCCAGGAAGTTGACTTTCTTCTTTCCGTGCTTGGTGCGCCCGCGGAGGGTAGCTTTGGTTTTTGGAATGGAGGAGCGGTTTTTCTTTTTCTGGCGTTCACGTCCCATGGTTAGATTTCACGTGGTAAAGCGGTTCGACACAGGTATTGGTGATGGAGGTTCCTTAAATCAAGGCCAGAATGGGTGTGGAGACCTGTCGCAATAATTATTGAAGCGGAATGTTTGCATTGGACTGTCCGAACTCTTGGCGTGTTTGCGCTTGTTTCTCAACGGGGCTCCGTGATCCCACCCTGAGCTTGGATTCCTGTCTTGCAAAGTCTCTCGATGTGTGTGGAGGCTTGGATCAGCATGAGAACTTTACTACCAAATCGTGCATATGTCACTATCTTCTGCCTTGCGCTTTTTCTTTGTGTCCATGCTGAGGTCAAGAATGGAGCGTGGGTGGCTCTGCTAACGCCAGAACAGATAGAAAATGAACTGGAGGTAAGTCCCTGAGACGTACTCTGCTCTGAGGCACTACTTCTGACGATAAATTAGCAATGTTCCCTCGTACAGCGACTGGACGCACACAAAATCGCAACAAGCTCTCAAACCACCTCCTTCACTGCACACATATTCTCCTCCCTCTTTCCATCCAGCTCTCCTGCCATAAACGCCTTCCTAGCCACTGCATATATTTCCGGTCCGCCCAATTTCCTCCTAGCACTATGCCCTCCCAATATCGATCCAGCTTCTTTGACCATCATGGTCGCATTTGCCGTTGGTGGACTGCTTGGTGATACACTTTTCCACCTACTACCCGAAATATTTCTCGGAGAAGATCACCCCAACAAGGTCAAATTTGTTCTTCTAGAACCCAATCGTAATCTTCTACTGGGCGTTGCGATATTGGCCGGCTTCATAGCCTTCGTGGCTATGGATAAGTCACTACGCATAGCAACTGGCGAGGGCGGACACTCCCACTCTCAACCCCATTCCGATGCGAAAGACCAGGCAACGACATCGACGTCTTCCAGCTCTTGCACTGAACTGAGCGCAAATGGTGAACTCAAGAAGCGGAAACCAGGAGCGGTCTCTATTTCCGCCCCGCTACAACCCCCATCCACCCCACAAAACCCCTCCGTCAAACTCGCCGGCCTCTTGAACCTTCTCGCCGACTTCACCCACAACATTACAGACGGCCTCGCGCTCTCTTCATCCTTTTACGCCTCTCCTACCCTTGGCGCAACAACCTGCGTCGCCGTCTTCTTCCACGAGATACCACATGAAGTCGGTGATTTCGCTTTACTCATCCAATCTGGCTTCAGCAAGCGGAGAGCCATGGCCGCGCAGTTCTTGACCGCCGTAGGCGCATTTCTTGGAACCTCCATTGGCGTCTTTGTGAATGAGTACGGTGGTGGAAATCAGGACGGGGTAGGAACAAGAGCAGGAGAAGGGATCTGGGGCACGAGTTTGAGCTGGGGAGATATGCTGTTACCTTTCACGGCAGGTACGTTTTTGTATGTGGGCACGGTCGCGGTGATTCCGGAGTTGTTGGAGATTACCGGAAAAACGAAAGGAGAGGAGTTGCAGAAGACGGGGATGCAGTTCTTGGCTATGGCTGTTGGGGCGGGTATCATGTTGGCTATTTCGTGGTCATAGACGCAGGAAGCCAGGTTTGAAATGCGAGATTGGAACCGCAAACGCTCTCTTGAGCCCGCTTTTGCCCAGGAAGCCCATTGCATTAATGTGCACGCACTGATCTCCTTCGAATCCATAGTCCAGCCACCTACCACCCTTTTCCGCTGCTCCTCTTCCCCTGCAGCAAAGCCCATGTCTCGCTAAGCAGCGTCGGTCAAAAGTTCAACATTAGGCTTGTCCCCTCTCCCACATTCCCAGGACCTGTGGTCCTGACTACACGTACACATCCTCTGCATGGCTTCAATACTGACATCTAACGCCCTATCTTCAAAACACGCAGGGAATTTTCCCCTTCATTCCCGTGAAAGGAGATCATCTCCACCGGTCCAGGCCCCAAAGGTGAAGACACTCCAGTCTAGTCCACTCAGTTCTCACTACTCCATCTCGCGCGTCTCTGTGTTCCTCGTATCCTCCTCCTCCTCCTCCTCCTCCTCCTCCCCCCCGTCCTCTCCTTATCGCGCTAGTTAGCCGCAGTCGCAAACCCTGTCTTCATCCCCATCTCCGCCACTCCTCCCATCTATCTAACCACAGCGCTGGCCACTCTCCTATGACATCTGCCTTCCGTAGATGGTCCGCCTAAATCTTAAGACCTCAACCCCTCTCTACCTCTACTACATCCCTTATCCAATCAAAACCTACCTGAGCGGCTTAAGAGAAGATCTACCAGGAAATCATCAAGTAACTTAGTCTACAGTCACCACCTGTTCCGCAGGTCCCTCGTCCAGCGACAGAACTGGGGTGGCCAAACCTCCCCAATTAGGCATGAGAAATATGGGATTTAGCGAGCAAATAAATCTTGAAATGTGAGCTCAACATGAGCGTTGGGTGCTGCATTTTGGCTTGATTTACCCTTAAAAAATAATGATTTCTGGGTGCCCTAAATCTTCTGCTGCTGCTGCTGCTGCCATATGTGTCCATTATAGTCATTCAGAAACGATGCTGCCGAAGCGGGGAAACGTCTTGTTGTACTCCGTCGCTACTGGCTCCTCAGGTCGAAGGATCAATCACTGCCTGCCTCAATCTTCTCATCGCCGAGTTCGAAAGTTTGGGTGAGCGAAATAGAAGGAGGGTGGTGTGATTATGCCCAAAAAAAGGGAAAACTCTTGGCGCTACCCTCTCCGGGTTTGGTACATACCACCTACCTTCCCAATGGGGTAATCACATTTATCTCCCCATCAATGAAATTTATCATCGCTACGACAAAGATTGCGGGAGCGACTGTTTTAGTAAGCTGGCAGGCTTGGCTGGTCTTGGTGTGTTCAAGTACTGTGTCAAGGGGGGTTCTAGTTCCGAGCTGGTAGACTTTCTCAAAATTTTAAAGACCTAGGAGACGCTGCTGCTGTCGACGTTGATGCTGTCGACGGTGCTTCAGTCAGCTATAAGTAATAATGCAATTCAGCGTCCAACCGACAGATCTTGAATCGAGCTTGGATGTAGCTTCGCGGACAAGGCCGGGATTGGTCCATCGATCTAGCGATAGAACCCTAGAGGGCGGTCCACGTCTGCTGAAGGCGCTGAAAAGCGGTTGAAAATACTTGTAATGGCCGCTATCCTTGCCCTGGAACGTCGACCACATCAGTGGGCTGCAAGGGGGGATTCTGAAGCCCCGCAATTGTGGGTAAGTAGTAGTCTCACAGGAAGTGGTCCAGTTGGGTTAGCCTTTTTGTTTGAAACATTTTCATGCTGGGAAATTAACATCAACCAGTTGGCCGAATTGGAGGGGACGTTATTTGATTCAGGTACCAGACGGATGCAGCAGTCTAGTCGTACCGTCTTTAGCCCAAAACTCTCCCTTCAAGATCTCAGTCTCTAGCTCCACCTTCGGTCCTGCCTAGTCATTGAAGGCAAAGGCTCGTTACTGGACATCTCCGAGATCTGGATATTTATCCGCGTTTTCCCCCCGTGTACGATCGGTAACATTTGGTGAGGAACCCTGACGGTTCAATCGTCGTACTCAGAGGTAAAGAAGGGTGCTGAGAAGAAAGCGAAACCCATCTCAATCCTGCCTGCAACAAGCCGAATTCAGCTCACTTTCCTAATGCGGTAATAGTCATTCGACCGCCGGCATCAGAAAAAGGAACATGTCCACCTCCTCATCCATCAACCCCCAAAACCACTACACCATCGCTTCCATCCCCGGCGACGGCATCGGCCCCGAAGTACTCTCCTCCGGCCTCCTCGTCCTCGAATCCCTCTCCCGCGCCTTCAATCAAACCTTCACCTTCAAATTCAGCCACTTCCCCTGGTCCTCCACCTACTACAAACAGCACGGCCACTACATCCCCACTGATGGCCTCTCCCAACTCAAATCCTTCAACGCCATCCTCTTCGGCGCCGTGGGCGACCGCGACGTGCCCGATCATATTTCGCTTTGGGGCCTTAGACTCGCCATCTGCCAGCCCCTCCAGCAATATGCCAATGTGCGACCTACGCGTGTGCTACGGGGTGTGACCTCGCCGCTGGCCGCTTGTCAGGGGAGTCGCGAGAACGAGAGGAAGTTGGATTGGGTGATTGTGCGGGAGAATTCGGAGGGAGAGTATGCCGGGCAGGGGGGACGGACGCACCTCTCCCAACCATGGGAGGTAGCGACCGACGTGTCCATCTTCACGCGGGTTGGTATCGAGAGGATAATGCGGTTTGCGCTTGCGGTTGCCAGGGGGAGAACCCGGAGGAAATTGACAGTTGTGACGAAGAGCAATGCGCAGAGGTATGGGATGGTGCTTTGGGATGAGGTTGCCAGCGCAACCAGCAAAGAGTACCCAGACGTAGAGGTGGATACGATGTTAGTGGATGCCATGACCTGTCGGATGGTGTTGCAGCCTGACTCGATCGATACCATCGTGGCGAGTAATCTGCACGCGGATATTCTGAGTGATTTGGCGGCGAGTCTGGCGGGGAGTATTGGGATTGCGCCGACGAGTAATTTGGATCCGACACGCCAAAATCCGAGTATGTTTGAGCCGATTCATGGGTCGGCGTGGGATATTGCGGGGCAAGGTGTGGCGAATCCGGTGGGGACGTTCTGGACTTGTGCGGAGATGGTGAGGTGGTTGGGGGAGCGGGAGGCGGCGGATTGTTTGATGGAGGCGGTGGAGCGGGCTATGGAGAGGGGGGTCAAGACGAGAGATTTGGGTGGGAGGAGTGGTACGGTGGAGGTTACGGATGCTGTGTGTAAGGAGATTGCGGAGGTGCGAAAAAGGATGCTGGGCAATGTCAACGGCGATTAATGCACAATTTGACATTTCTATGCAAATACATCTCACCTACGCTCGTATCATGACCAGCTTGAATAAGACTTCAAAGTTCTCGCCTTCGTCTGCCCACGTCTAAGCAGGACCACTCCACCGTGGAGCGTTGATGATCACTCCAAGAAGGCAGCCAGCAATGATACCCGCAATGGGAAGGGTGATAATCCAACCCATGTATATCCAAGTGACCATTCTCCAATTGATGCTTCTCCATGTTCCGTTGGTAAGCCCTACTCCGACCGTGGCGCCAGTGATACATTGCGTTGTTGAAATCGGCAATCCAAGTCGCGTGGCGAGGATGACTGTAATTGCAGACCCGAGTTCCATAGAAAATCCCCGAGAGGGCGAATGAAGGGTGAGACGGTTGCCTAGATTGCGCATGATGTTATAACCGTAGGTCCATAGCCCGATCACGATGGCTGCACCTCCATAGGCAAGGGTCCAGACCGGTACAGCGCTTTTGGAGGCGAGCGTAGAGGTATTCCAGATGAGAAAGATAGCACTCAATGGTCCGATTGCGTTGGAAACATCATTTGAACCATGGGCAAAGCTCGCCACTGCAGCAGTCAATACCTGAAGGAACGAGTACAAGTGCTCAGTCTTGTTGTCGAAATGTGCGGTATTGGCATGTATTTTCGAGAGATCGCCAGTGAGAAAGTTCTTCTTGCCGTGCAGTTGCTCGTCCACCACGTCACGGTCCACGCCACGGAAGAAGTAGTATTTTGCTTTGATGAGGAGGTTTTTAGGAGTATACCATGGTCCGAGGGACGAATCTTCGACCTTATGAAGTGAGATGCCGTTTTGTGGCTTGTCAATGGCCTGAACAACGAGATCTGATGACTTAGATGCTGACCCACTTTTGACTTGGGGATACTTGTCCTGCTTCTCTGCATCATCAGTCATCGGCATCGGCGGTGTTGTGTCTATATCGCGAGACAGCTCCTGCTTGGTGGCGTGACCTCGGTAATAGTCCTGCACGATTTGTACTGAATGACCTTCGGGGCGTGGAGGGACAGGTCCGCGTTTCCAGAGCAGAGGTCCCTTGATAACTTCCCATCCTTTCAACGTCCAATCCTCTTGTTCGAGCTTGCGATGTAGGTATGGAAGGAGGAAAACGCCGTACAAGGCTACAACACCGAATGCAACGCCACAAATGCAGCCACCGACCTGGCCTGTAGACCATTTGTCGAGCTTTAGGGATGGAGCTGTAATCGTATCAGCGAGAAGGAATATCGAGTGTTAGGAATGCGACTGTAACATACCTCCCTTCCAGACGATCACCATAGTCAGAATACCCGACGTGACTGCGAAGTAGAAGGGAATCATCCAGAATCCTGCTCTGAGAGGGTCTTTGCGTTTCAAGACGCCGTATTTCGTGATGGTGAAAATGATGACTCCGAAGGCACCCGCGATAGCAGGAGCTATGACCCAAGCAGCGAATACTTGAGAGACTCCCTTCCATCCCCACACGACGCCATCAGCGCCTAGAGCTGCGATACCCACCCCAATCACTCCACCGACTATGCAGTGACTGGTATAATATCAGAAACAAGGCTCACGAACTTAGGATAGCACCAGAAAGAGCTCACGTTGTTGATACAGGGAGACCGATCTTGGTAGCGACAGTAAGCCAGAGGGATGATCCGACAAGCGCACACATCATGCCTGAATCAGGTAAGCGACGGGAAGTGAGACTGAGCACGACATCATACCTAGCATAAGCACTTCTGGCTCATTGTTGAATGCGTTGACACTTATGATCTTGTTGCGGATTGTGTCTGCCACACGGCTTCCAACGAGAACGGCACCCATAAATTCCATGACAGAAGCAATCAACATGGCTTGCTTCATGGTCAAGGATCTGGAGCTGACACTGGTCGCGAAGCTGTTGGCTGCATCTGAGGTCAGCTTGACAAGACCTTCTGATTGGGACAAGCAAGAATCAAAGGGGAGTCCGGACCGACATCGTTAGCACCGATATTCCATGCATCAAGGAATGCAAATATCATCCCCAGGGCGAAAACATAATCAAATTGGTGAAGAACAGCCATCTTGTGTAGCTGAAGTGCCGCGGGTCAATTGTCGTGCAGAGGAATAGGTGAAGTGTCGTCTGGCAAGGGAGAAGGTGGAAGGCAGAATATATGAACGAGACATGGGGGAAATATAGATAAAGTGGGAGGCAAAGTTCACAGCGCTTTGAAAAAAGGACCGCCTTTCCAGATTTCCCAGCCAACCAGATAGACGCTAAATGGAACGTGTATGTTGGAATACATAACTCTACAGGTGGTGGCTAGACCATCCATCAAAGCCCCAATCTCGCGAAGATGGTGGGTTGATCTGCTCTGGACAGCACGGGGCCAGTCCAGCTCGCTTCACGAGTTCCGCCCTGCCAAGGCCGATTGAAATGATGGCAAGGGATGCCAAGCACCCGTTCAACCATTCCGCCACCGCTCTCAGCCATAGTCCGCTGGGCGTGAAGGACGAACATCTCCCAGTCAAACGAGGAAGACAACCCACGTGCCTGGAGCAGCAGAGCTTATTGGATCCGCCTGCCAAGACGGGAGAGCGAGCCAAGAGAGCCCAGAGGGCCGGGATGACTTGGCAGACAAACGCAACATGTGGAGCTCGAAGAAGTGTTGGATAAAAGTCTCTGGCGTCTGGGTTTGTGGCCCAATGTGGGCAGTCCTAGCCGCATTTCATTCGTTCCCACCAACGCTTCGCTAGAATTAGTAAGAATGACGACGACTCATGAATATCAAAATTAGCAAGAGAGTCAATCTCGGCCCTCTAACCTGACATCCTCCCCCTGCTGCAGCCGATCAATCTCCATCCCGGTGCTCATGACCCAGTGATCTCTCTCCGCCCTGCTTCGGCATTTGAAGACGATACTTCGACCAGCCACGCCCAGCCTCGATACCTGCCTTATTTTCTGCCGCGTGCCACCGCCTTCTTTCTCTTCAGGTGCTTTGAAGTAAGACTTCTTCAATCCTTGCCAGATGACAAAGCAAGTCATCGTATCTTCATCAATTGACGTCCAGCCGTCTTCCAAATATACTCGGGGTAGGGCGTGTCTACCAGGATTGTTACTGTCAAAAGTTCTGTTCGAATAAAGCAGGTCATCTTCTGTGATGAGACCACTGTAGATATAGCAGTCTTGAAGATCGACAGACGTTTGCTTTGCTTGATGGATGTGAGGCACCGGCTCCCCCGTTCTTTTTCGGATAGCAGCCTGGAATATATGCAGTGCGCCGTTCGCCAGGAGAACCCCACATCGATGAAATGATGCATGCCGACGTGCTTTGTGATATAACAGTCCAGACATGACAATTGACCGACATGAAGATATTCCGCACGTATTGTAGAGCTGTGGTGATGCTTCAGAACGTGACACTTCCCATTTTAGAGCAAATTGGCCGATGACGGCTTCCATTTCCTCATCAATGTTCAAATTCTCGAGATTTGATTTCCGGACCATCTTGAGGAGGTTCGTGTCCGCTACAATACGAAGCTTCCAATATTTGACCAGTTTCCGCAGTCTCGTGATCCATTCATTCATCGTCGCTGCGTTGTATGCCTGTAGCCGCATGACGAGGTCATTGTCCAACAGAAGCTCAAAAGTACGATCGTCGGCCAGAGTCTTCGTTGTACCATCGTCTCGCGTAGTATCTGCAACTTCTTGGTGAAAATCGACGTCCGAGCCGCTTTCCATATCATCGTCGACTGGAGTAGCTCCCCAACGCATCTTTCGAACCTTGACGACTCGACAAAGATTAACATAACCATCGCACTGACTCAGATTGTCGAGATTGCGTTGCGATTCTTCAGCGGCTTTTCGGTCGTGATCTAGAACGGAGGCGGGAGTCCCAAGCTTGAGCCATGATATCTCCCCATTATCAACGGGAAAAGGGTCAATACCGAACATGGTGGGCGTCTCATCGATGATCTCGCTTGCGCTTGGGATGTTGGTGCCGGTAATGGTTGGTAATCGCGGAGGATGAGGCGGCGTTATCTTTGAAGGTTTGTTGAAGATCAAAAATTGGTTGTGGGTCGAAAAGTACAATCTTTTGAAGTTGGTCCTCCCCATCCGTTGCTGTATACCTCTCTGCGTCGTCAATCGGATAAGAAAGCCTTCTACTGGGGCTGGCTCTTCGTGAAATTTTCCTTTCTTGCCGTCGCTGTACGTCGGATAATGCCTTTTAGGTCGGAGTTCAAGGTCATGAGACTTCTGCATTGCCATGGAACCATACATCTTTTGCTGATTGACCCCGTGGACCCACTCTAGTCTATCATATCGTTTCCAAGCTAGGCCCACTTTTTCTGCTTTTGACCACGTATCAAGAACATCTGCCCGTTCAGTATCGCTCTGAAGAATCTCCAGGCATTTGCCAATGATTTTGCCTGCGACTGCTTGCTCTTCCTCAATTGTCCGTGCCAACGCAGCCTCGTCGTTGCCGTCCTCGACAGACTCTCTTGCAGTCGCAAGTCCCTCAAATGGCTTTTTCAAAAGAAGCCTTACGCTCAGGTCTGGAACATTTATCTGCAATGCCGAAGGCCTCGACCAACCAAGTGTATCTTTAAGGAAAGTATACCATTCGACAGAATGCGCGGTAGATCTGGTACGCATGATCATAATTCGAGTGCCTTTTTTATACGGATGCCAGATGACCATCGTCTTGTCCAGAGAAGAGAAGAGATTGACTCTCGTCGTTTTCGGGCTAAGAATCACCTCATGATGAGGCTTTTTCTTCACCTTCTCGTTGTCGACCTCTGGAATGACACGGCTGGTGTAGAATTGCAACCGGAAGTCTGCTTCATCTTTCCTACTCTGTCGAACAACAACCATGAACTCGCGCCATTTCTCGACCATCCGAGTCTCAACTTTCATGCTGTCATTTTCATCGTACTCTTCAGAAACTGGCTGCATGGTGACGCCGACTCTAACGAGCATTTTCTCCATCTTCACTATGGCGCCTTCTTGAAGAGTGTTCCGCCGGAATTTTGCCGAAGCAGCTCTCTTCTGCACACCTGAGATTTTCTTTCTCAGTCGCTCTTGGCCATTCGCAACGCCTTCTGCAATGTTGAACCGGACTCCAGTAGCTGTTCGCTGTCTGCTCGCAGGCTCAGCCTCGCTGTCACCTACAGGGGCAGGCGAATGCAACAAGAGAGATCGAGGTGACGCGACAGATAACGTTGATTTCGCGTCTCGATCCTTCTGAGGAAGCAGTGCTGTCGTCGAGCTCCCTTGAACCGGGGACGGCGAGGTGTTGCCATTAAGATTGCTTGACTCTGGCTGTGAGCCTTCCACGTTCGATGTCGACGGTCGATTGTCCAGAGTGCTTTCTCTACCTAAATTAGACACATCTCGTGATAACGAAGGTCCCTCGAGATTCTCATCGTTTCTTGTAGACACAGTCTCATTCGTGTGAGCTCTCTCCTTCGCAGTGACAGAGGACGCTTGTGCTGGAGACTTGGCCGGTATCAGTCTGGACCCATCTCCGTGTCCACTCTCGGGATCCCCGAGGGGTGTGAATCCGATATCTGAAGGAAGTGACAACATCTTTGGACTCCGTGGATCAGCATCATCGGCTATCCCCAGAATTTGAGGTATTTGTGGTTCATTTGTCGAGACTGGTGATATTTCTCGAGGACTCCTTTCACCATCATCTCCGTCCTCCTCATCCCCCTGAACATCCTCCTCATCGGATGCTGCTGCTGAGCTACCCCGCATTCCCTCATCTTCAACATCTGCTGGTTGTGGAAAGCCAAATCCGAATCTAGCTGCTGCAGATGGTCCCTCGAGGCCGGTAAGAGCGCGCTGATGCGCATTGGCAGCTACCGCGGTAAACGAAGCGGTACGTGACCGGTGGTCTCGTTGTTTGAGACGGTTCCTGTACCAGGACTTTCGGTTGCTATTAAGCCAGCCTTCTGGAATTGGGCCAATGAAAAATCTTCTGGACGTGAGCTGAAGATGCTCAGGGGAGGCGTGTTCCTAGACGTTGGTGATCTGTAAGCAGGTGGAACATCAGGTCTTGGAACGCACGTACCAGTCTATGAGCTGTGTAGGATTCGGGATCAAGATTTCCATAGTCATGATCAGAGGCACTCGCATTCACGATCTGCGGGCGTCCAGAGGTCATGGGTAGCTACCACAACAGGTAAACGTGGCTAGCGAGCACGGTTGCAACTCCAACACAACAACATGAATAACGTCATAAGACTATTGCAGCAATCAGGCATCCATGATGTGGAAACTCCTCATACGCTCGTACAAAGCTCCTCAGATCGACACTCGAGACAAGTGAAACGGTCGTTGAAAATGACGCAAAGTTTGTCTTGTTTGTCCCTCCTTGGCGAGAGAATGCTCGAACATGTCTCATCTTCGACTCGTCCTTTAAAACATATGTCAATTAGTCTTCTGGCAAGCACTTTGATGCTCTTTACCCTTCATTATGGCTAGTGTTGTTCAACTTCCACCAGGCGGGACCTGGTTTGACACACATAAGAAGTCCTTCGTCGATGTATCAATTGACTCCAAAGATCAAGGAATCGCAACAAGCGAATTCCTCGAGGCGGCAGAATCAACAACGACACTATTTGGTGCGAGACTGGTTTCCCCTGGCTTACGAAATGCTTTTGCTAAAATTGACTAGATCTTCTCGGTTCTATTGCCTTCACACCTGTCAAGAATGATATGCTCGGCAACATCAAAGTTTGTCTTCTGCGCCCCCTCCCTCGAGGACCTCAGGTGGTCTAACAAAACCAGAAAATAAGAGACCGCCAACTCGCTTCACCCCTCGAAAGCTCCACCCTCCAGTCCCTTGTCAAGTCTGAACTTGCCACGAAGAAGCATACAGCCACCGAAGGTCTACTATGGCTGACCCGCGGACTGGACTTCACTGCCCAAGCTCTTCGAGCAGACATTAATGCCGGCGGATCGCAAGAGCTTGCAGCATCTTTCCGGAGTGCTTACAAGTCCACTCTGGCGCCACATCATAGCTTTATGGTGAAGCCGATATTCAGTGCAGCCATGAGCGCAACACCTTACCGAAAAGATTTCTATGCCAAGATGGTGGCGGATAGAACTGATATCGGAAAGCTTGATGATGCAAAAAAGGCCTGGTTGGAGGCGTTAGAGCAGAGAATACAGATCTTGAATAGGTTTATGGCAAGTAAGGAGGCAAAATGGTGAAATGCTCAGATCATGGATGGAGATTATATCTTGGCTCGGCAAAGACGATTAGAAGTTCCGCAAAGCGGTCAGTGTAGACAAAATCAGCATTGAGTCTGCGTCGCGTTTGAGCATCTGGAAAGATTCCAATTGTCTCGTAGGCAGAGTCTGGTTTCATTTCCCCTGTTCGACCCAAAACCACTACTCCTTTTTGACTTCAGCAATGTTGCTTTGTGAAGTTCTTGTGGGTACTGTCTGGCCATCATCCAGATTGGTCAATCTTCGAGCTCCGAACGCCCCCCGCTAAGTGTGCAACCGGTATCTCAACCTCCATGACTTCCATCACCAATCTTTGATAAGCATGTCCGGTACACCGGATGCTTGACTGGCTACCTCTCCATCTGCCTCGAGCACTTTTGCCATTTTGTCCTTCGTGCCCTCGACCTGCACTGGCTCATCATCAAGAGGTATGGATTTGGGTTCGAGCTCGGCCGAGTCTTCGACGTTTCCAACATCTTCCCATCCTTCTTCGATGTTATTACTTTGTTCCGTTGGGGCCTTCCCACCTTGTGAATTCTCGTACGCAAAACCTTCGAACTCATCCTCGTCATCGGGCTTGCTGGTTTCTATCTCCCTAGAGCTCACTGCGAACTTTTGCTTCTTAGCTATAGGCTCCTCTGGCGATTTGGGTTCTCTGGTGGGTGCATTGGGAAGAGAAGCGGCGAGCGACTCACTTGTTGTCTGTCCCTGCGCTGGCTCGGGCGCCGTATCCTCAGTAGAGGAGCTGGACCCAGGAAGGTCATCCTCGGTGGGTGGAAAGTATTTGCTGAAACGCCAGTCAGTCATAGTTTGGTCAGTATTTAGATGATCTGTGAATCTTACGGGAGAGCCTCAATATATGCTTTGACGTCTTTCATCTCGAATGAGCAAAAAACAACCCTTTCAATCTTTTCACCATCGGACCCTGTCAAAAAGGATCTGACCTCCGAGATGGCAGCCTCAGCTGCCTCAGGGCTTGGATACCCATAGACGCCGGTCGACAGAGCGCTGAAGGCAATGCTTTTACACCCATTCTGCACTGCCAGATCCACGGACTTTCGATAGCAGCCTCGGAGCAAAGGTTCTGACTTCTCACGACCATGATATACAGGGCCAACTGCATGTATCACTTTCTTGCAAGGTAGGTTGTAGGCATCGGTACTTTTGGCTGAGCCTGTGGCACAACCATTCAGCTGGCGACACTCCCGGTACAAGCCATTGCCTGCTGCACGGTGGATAGCTCCATCAACTCCACCTCCACCAAGGAGAGATGTGTTCGCGGCATTGACGATGGCGTCGACATGGAGTTTGGTGAGATCGTAGCGGATGTGCGAGACCTTTTGATTCAAAGTTTGCTCTGGGGAATAAGCTGAAGTTGCTGCTGGCATTAAAACCTTGGTTTTGTAGAGGGCGGAGAGTGTAGGTATTTCGCTGAGAGACATCTTCATTGATATTGAGAGAATGCGCATGTGACGTGGATATCTCACTTGTTGTAAAGTGTGAACAGCGGAAAGACTTGGCATGCGGAGTCTCATCATCACGTGAAGATAGGAATGCCGGCTCTTCTGCAAGATGCTCATTCTCAAGAGGACTCCAGGCAACCAGGCCGCGAGAAAGGCCAATTAATCCAAATCCTCATCTATCATTAAGCACACGACGTGCGTCTTGTGCGTGCTGGGATGGTCCTACGAATCCGAGACGCAGTCAAATCCGACATCCCCCAAATCCTCGCGATCTACAAACACTACGTCGCCAACATAGTCATCACATTCCTAACCAAGGACCCCGCCGACGCCCACATCTCAAACAGGCTCACTGCATCTCAGGAGCGTGGACTTCCCTACCTGGTAGCTGAGGATTCTTCCAACTCACAAATCGTAGGATATGCCTCTGCCTCCGCCTTCCGGGGTTTCATGTTAGGTTACGGCCATACGGTAGAGATGACTGTTCTTGTGCATCCGGAGCATACCAATCGTGGGTTTGTGAGCTTTTCGATGAGAGAACTGATCCAGAGATAAAGAGAGACTAGGCATGTGTCGAGTGAGGCCAATCACGTCGATGAGGCTGTGAGGTTTCCGATTGTGAACATCTTAGCGGTCATGGCGGTAGATGATCAAGCAGCTGGCGCGGGTCTTACGTTGAGGGATTGGTATGTTGGTAAGTGGGGGTTTGAGCAAATTGGACATCTTAAGAAGGTTAGTTTCAAACATGGCAGACGGTGAGATACTATGTATCTATAGTTGAGGCTATAAAATTAAGGCACGGCAGCATCCCGTTCCTCTCAAGCCACCTCAAGGACATCCTTCTTGACCTTGGCCAGACCATCGATATATTTGCTCTCGCCAATTTTTCCCTCCAACCACCCCTTCGCCTTTTGAACAACCATCTCCCAAACGCCTTCCTGGTCAGACATTTTGCCCTCCAGAAATGCCACAGCAAGCAGTGTAGCCATCACAGTCTCCTGAAGACCGACCAATGTAGCCTTAACTATATCCTCTTGAATATGGAGCACGGCACAGAGCCTATCGACCCATTGCCACGACCCATCAAACATCTGCAGAGAAATGAGCTCATGCATCTTCTCCTCAACCGTCTGCGGCAAGGAGGCAGCCTTGATCTCGGGAGCCGATGTTTTGGTACCGGCTGAGGAGTTAACCGCATCATCTGTCTCCATTTCCTCATCTGAATAATCCACAAGATCCTGATTAGGACCGGCATCGCACATCCGTGAATCCGCCCGGCCAGCGTAAGGTTCAATCGCTCTGGCTTTTCTAAAACCTGGACTGACTGGAGGAGCAGCTACGGACTGCCGGAAGCTCTTCATTCCCGCTTTTATACCAGCCATCCCTGATAATGAGGCCCGTTGAAATTGTACCGATGATGCGGCATCTCTATCTTCAATCGTTGGATCGTAGCCAGAAACAGAAGCAGAAGCAGTTGCGCCTGGATCACGAGTAGAAGGAGCAGAAGGAGCAGCAGAAACACCAGGGCTACTCGTTCCCATTCTGGCCCGGCACAGTTCGCTTCTCTTCTTCGCTTTCTTTGCCTTCGTCACAGATGGGGATCCCCCACCGAGCACCGCGGGGAATATTGGATTCCCCCATGCGTCTGTAGGCTTGTCAGGCTGCGCCATTGAATGAGAGTATGCTCGAGTAGAAGCTGTGAAGATTTTCTCGTCAGCATGAATCTTTCCTTGAGCATATGTGACAGGTGAGCATTGTGGGGGTGGAATGAATGAGGGAAACAATCGTGTTGATTGAGTAGTACGAGTAGCAGCAGCAGCATCGAAGGTAGCCTTATCGGTAGATTTAGATCCTTTGGCTTGGGTACAGCAATGATCTGAGCGGGTCAACTCGATAGGATGATCGAAATGCTGGGAAAACTGTTGCTTCCTGGATGGGAGAATAGCCTGTAGCTCCCGCAGTTTTGCCACAACCTCCGCCGCTAGGCGCCGTGGACGATGATGAATGACTGCTTCCAAAAAGTCCAGGAACCTGGAGATGAAACCTCATCGTAGACGGAATCTGCGGAGGAGTGGTGGACCTAAAAAGGCCACCTGGAGAGCTTGTTGCGAAAGGTGATTGCCCAGCATTGGAGGTGTTGGTGCAAGATGCCTGCAGACCACTGGCAGGACTGCGGCCACTGCTCGGTCCAAACGTAGGGCGGTCAAACTTAGGATTTTCATTCCAAGGGTTCTCGAAGCCGCGAGGGCACGATTCGTTCTCCAGGCCACCAAGGATAGAAAGATCACGGGGGCCCTTGTAACCATCAGAGGGTCCATAGTCGCTCGCAAAAGAAGCGTTCTTGGTGCCCCCATATCTACCGTCAACGGACCCTAAAGATGACATGCTGACTGCTGACTGTGCAAAGTGTGATGATTATGGTGCAGAATGTGCTCAAGAAGAAAACGACGAAAGGGAGTTATTACCTGGTTTCCCGCTATCTTCTCCAGATTCCTCATTTTCGATCATTTCATAGTCTGGCAAACCCTCCTCAGATTTTTTCGCAGTTGTCTCAACAGCGACGAACGAACACCATTTGCTGCCGACTTGGAACTGCACACTAAGGCGCACTCCTTCTCGCTCGACCATCTCATCCCACCTTCCTTCAAACTTTGTTTTGACTAGCTTTCCTTCTTTATCTTTCGCTTCTGTGATCCAGCCCCGTCCTTCCTCGAGCTCGTGAACAGCCTTCCTGGCTGCAAGCTGGTGTAAGGTTTCGCCAGTCCCGACATCTTGAACAGGAACTTCGAGCTCCAGAGGGCCGTGGTCAGATGTGGCGCGTATAATGATTGCCTTGGGCGCGTGCTCGCATGCTTCGGGAGACATGAGGAGGTAGACTGATGTTCTGTTGAATGGGAACAACGGTGGAATCTTGTGGGGCGCCTGAAGAAGTTTGGGCGTGCTGATGGGAGGCAGATGTTCGTATTTTCCGGCATTGTCGTCGATACTGTCATCCACAGTGGCAGACCTATCAAAAAGAGAGATGATGTTTTTCTTCATCGTTGATCCTGATTTCTCCACACTGGTATCGAGGCCTTTCAAGCTCTCGGTAACAGATTCCACGATTTCAAACTCTTCATCAGCTTTTTCATACTTTACCTCCATCGTATAATCCTTGATGTGAGGTGTCAGAGCCCCCTTCAGCATTCTGACTACCTTCTTCTCCATCTTCTCATTCTCGCCAACAAATTGAGCAAAACCATCACCTGCCCTCGCAATACCTTCGACAAGACTGCTTGATGCTCCATCTCCAATACCAAGGCTAAAGAAACGTACTGATTTTGTAGTAGCTTCATTGATGAAGAGGAAGAGCTCTTCTTGATTCCATATTTCCCCGTCTGTGACGATGACGACTTCAAGATGCATATCTTTGTACCGATTCTTGATTGTATCCTTGATCGGTCTCAGCATCTCAGTACCCCCCAAATTCCAATCAAATGATTCGACATCCTTGAGAGCAGCACTCAGACTTGACTCGTCATAGGTTTTGCTCTTCGGCCACAAGAATTTGTGTTGAGAACCAAAGGAGCAGATGTTGAACTTAATGCCGACTGGGAGTGATTTGAGGAAAATCTTGAGGGCAGAGACAAGGATAGGAATCTTGCCCTGCATGCTACCACTGCGATCTGCCACAAACACAATCTCGGGGCGGATCGATGGCAGGCTGAATTTGGGTGCCAATGTAGCCATGAGAGCTCGATGATTTGGAATGGTTGGATGTGTCTCAAGAAGTGCACGAGGTGTGTCATGACCTTTAGACGTGACCACGATGATGAAGTCTTTGTCGAGTTGAGTACTGCCGAGTGTCAAGGTTGCCGAAGCATGCTGATTGTCGAAAGCTTCTTCCGGCATGGAGGATGTGCGTCCCATGGTCATTGCGATAGGGTGACTGGGTGATTGGACACCACGAATCGTGACTCCATCTTCCACAGCAATGTCAAAGAGAATACGGATACCCTCTCTGTCTGTAGCGGAAGATGCATGATCACGAAGTCCACCAAGATCTGCGGATGCCGAACCATAACGAGGTGCAATCACTGTGGGAATCGTGAAGCGAACTCCATCAGTCTCGGCGTCGTGCTTTAGCTCTCCAAGATAAGTGATTTGCACAATGAATCTCTCATTGGGCGGGATGTTGCCAACCCGACTCGTGAAACAATCAGCAACATTTGAGAATTGCTCAAGTAAACCAGCAGTCTCACCGCGGTCAAGGGCCTCGTTGTAGTCCTTGCGGGCTTGCTGCTTTTCTTCCACAACCCCATTGATCACACGCCCAGCTACAGTGCACTTGAAGCCAACCACGCTGACTCCGTCATACAGAGGGAACACATACTGAACCTCATTCAACTTGTCGGTCTTCGAAGGATTCAGAAATGTCTGGGTGAGGACCGTCCGTGAGGTTGTGGACAGGATCGTAGTGTGAGATGAAAGGTCGACTTGAGGAAGGTAACTCTTTTGAGGATATTGAGCAGGGTTGAAAGTAATGAAGAAACAGCCGCAAAGCGGTAGATAGCGGGCAGCCATCGCTGCAATGGGTTCCAATGTAAGTCAGCTAGGATAGATTTTCGTAAGAGATTGCTTGGCTGTTCACTGCAATACTGGAAGAAGGCGAATTTACTTTGAGGTGCAAAGCAGATTTGAAAATGAAGCACGGGGTAATAATAAGTAGTGAGCAAACACCAGGCAGCAGGCAAAACACTTTGACAAGGCGGGGAAACGTATCAATGGAACATTCCTAAAAAGGACAAAGGTACAAAAGACTGAAAGTTATTAGCATGACTGCAAGTAACAAGGCAGGCCAGAGGCCTCAGCCTTGGCCTGAATTTTTGAACCATGACGATCTCGTCACCTGTCACGATGTCGGTTGCCATCTTACCTTGCCATGTCAATGGAGCTGTCTACGCAGAAGGATATACCGGTCGGCTGCTGGTGTGCTCTCATGGATTGAAGTTGAGTGAGGAACATTGTTTCGCCGCTCCGAAGCAGAGAATATTAGCTGGAAAGGCTGACTCAAGGCATCAATCATACAGTCATGGTCTTTATGACTCACAAATAGACAAGATAGCACCCGTTGGGACGCGGTCTGACTCTAAAGCTTCTGCCTGATAGCTCTTCAATGGACAAGGTGTGAGAAGACATTCGCAGCACGCTACAGGCCCACCTCCAGCGAACCAAGGCAATGCAAGCATCAGGGCCATTGTTTCCATCCTTCAAGACCTCTGCCGCTGTTCTGTATCCCCTTAGCTTGACCTCTGATCCTTTCTCTACGATCAAAGCCACTTTGAGCGATGGTATCGTTCTGTGTGCGGCACATGATATTGCAATGATTGACCCCTTGCACCCGACCGAATGACCCGTGTGCGGCGGAATACACTTTACCGCAGGTTGAGCGCAATATCCTGGATACACCTACAGAAATATGCGGAGTCATCCTCTTTGAACCAATCAACATTTTCAATGCCGCACCACATTGCATACTGTTAGAGCGGAACTCCTTCAACCGAATGCTCTAGAAAAAGCCCACTCCAGGCATCAGTCCGAGCACAGATGTTGAGACACCAGACACACCACACCCTAAGTATAGTGATTTGGATCTACACTGAAAGTGACGAGCAGATCTTCACGCTTAACACCGGCAGGACTCTACCAGTAAGATCACCAAGCCTTGTGCGCCTCTGCAAAGAACGTTGCATGTGAAGGTGTTTCCCGCTTCCTCCAGAATGTTCAATATCGTTACTCATCGTGTTATTACTCGTAGTGTTCTGTTTGAGTTGGACTTGACACTCATGGCGACCAAACGAAGAGAGTGTATTAGCATCACAGCAACATGCTCATCACCTACTTGATAGATGCATGCACTGTAGCACACACTGCTTGTAAGTAGGCGGCCTACTGGGCCCTACTACGGTAGGAGGCATAAGTAATGTAGGTCCACTTTAGTAACGCTATGTAAAGATACAACACCACAAAGCGCCTAATTCAGACCCTGCCTATTTAGTATCTAGTATAGAGAAATACTTGGGATTGCGACAGGGATATCTTACAAGGGCAGCAGGGATATCTGTAAGCTAAGCGTTTTCTTTGACTTTACTAGTGCCCCACATACATTACTTATGCCGTAGTACGATACCAAAAATGTGCACCGCAATACATGCCATAGCATTTCAATGCGGACCGCGCGAGACGATCATGGCGATCACTACCTTTTGGAAACACAAATCAGTGCCGATCCGAGAAATTATTGTGCAAGTCATCGTGAAGAAATTATGCTTGGTAGCTTGCTACGCGGGCTCGTCAGTAGACAGATCATTTCGTCTCTTCTGTCAACCAAGTCGTCAGTGAGGTGGCTGATGCACTGACTTCGGTGACCCATTACCGTAGTTCTGTATGTCAAGTAGTTCACTTCGGCCCCTCATTCATTCACAGAGGCACACCCTCTCAGTAGGTAAGTGGGGCGAGGACATACAGCTCAGAAGAACTGGTCACTAAATCAAGACTACTGACAATAGGGAGGAATAAGGACAGAGAAACCCCAGGCTTGACCTAGTTGTCAAGTAAACGGCATGCAATGTACCGGCAGAACATCTTCATTAAAAGGACAATTTCATGTAAGCAAGTAAAAGCGACATGATTATTGACGGATGCAAGGGGGAAGATTACGAGTTACGACGAGTGCTCGTAAAGGCGAGGGTAGTGGTGGGCCCGATTTCGGTCATTTGGACATCTGTTCATCGTGTAATTGTAAGTTCAATATTGCAGATGGTCCTAGAAATGAAGACCAGTGGGGCCAGTGCACAATGATACTCGAATAGCTATAATTGTGCAATGATGACCGGGAGGCCGAGTGGGTTAAAGGCGCTGACCCCGCGGCAGAGGTAGAGGCAGAGTCAGCGGTGAGGGAGGGCAAAACCCAACGATAGCGAGAAGGTCGTTTCAGTAAGTTGGCACATGCAGTAGGGAAGGAAGACAAGCTGAGTATCAGTATAGTCGAAAGCACTACCAGGTTTTATTCTTTTGGCTCAACTCTAAGCTATTCCTCATGGGCTCTCTTGAGCAACTTTTTACTGCCTGGTATCCATGATCGACTAAGCCAGTCATCCAGAGAGGGTATTGGTGCAACCATGCATTCAGACCATGCATTTGTCCTTGTATCGAAACTCCTTGTTGCTGCTTCTGCATGAAGCGAATGTAATACCAGCTGCTCTCCCTGAGACAGTGGCCGCCACTTGGGCACGATTGACAAAAGAAAATATTCCCAGGGGTATAGCGAACGACCAAAATCATGAAACGCCAGCAGAATGCTTGATATGCTATGCTTTACATGCTGTGCTGAATGTATTTCACCCGGGGACACCTGCTTGCGCTGCAAGCTTCCTTCAATGAACGCCGAAATATATGCAAGAAAGAGATATAGGGAACGAAGGACGTGATAGATGCCACGATACCGTGAGCTTATGCATGAACCCAGTGATTGTGTGCCTGGGTTTGGAGCATGGTATAACATGGTATTCATCATCGATGGCCGCCATCTTTCTCAGACACCTTCTTCACGCGGGCACCATCTCCTACATCTTTCACGGATTCCTCGCTCCGGAGGCCGGACTGACTGCGGGTGAATTCTCTCCACTACCAGCGACGAGAAAATAGTCGCCTCCTTCAAGCGCAAGTGGAGTGACTGGTCCCTTGGGACTGCCCAGAGGATTGAGCCGTGGTGCATCAGGTTTCACCCCATGTGGAGAAGCAGCGATGCGAGAGGACATCTTGGCTTTGTCAATGAGATCGCGCTGGCCTTTCATTAATCTCGATGACTCGGTGGACGAGGAATGCTTGGTATAATTGATGATGGGGTTATGTGGTGACGACGAAATAGTTGCCGGCATATCTCTTTGTTGAAAATGCAGCGGGTGGAATTTCGGAATGGGAATGTTCATCGGTCGAGATGCGTGGCTACGTGCTCTTGATGGTTGTGGGGAGATAGGTCGGGCAGTGCCCCCCATTCGTGGTGAAAGCGGAGATGTAGGAGTGTAGCGGGAACTCGCACGATCCGCGTGCATCATGGCGAAGGGCCTCGAACGAGGTGAGACGGTGAGCGAGAGAGACCTGTGGTGATATGTTTTTTCGAATCGTGGTGGTGGTAGCGTTTGAGCGATATCTTCTTGACCTGTTGAGAAATGCGACAATCTGGTAGGAGACGATATCTTCACTGGGAACAGATGGCCTTTTCTATCGCCTCGACCTGATACTGGAGTAGGTACACGATCCGGATCTCGCCGACTGGCAGGCGTTGTGGGAATGAGAATAGGTTGGGCGAGTGAAGGGGAGGTATTGTATGGAGTCGTGAAGGAAGAGTAACCGAGTTGAAATTCTCCAGCTGTCTGATCCTGGACTTCCGTTTCGTCTCGAGGCGGATAGCCGTGTTGCTTAATTGACAGTTGGCGCTGATTCTGCTGAAGCGGTCGGGAGGGAAAGAGATCTGCAACTCCCTCACTGGGTCAGTAAACTGATCGACACACAAACAGAAACGACAATTCTTGGCTGAAACGATTTCGATTACGAGTGAACCAAACTTTGTGCTATGCAGGGGGGCTTAGAGGTGAGTCTCCCGCCTTCGGGCTCCTCACGGAAATATGCAAAGGAACCAAGAGATGGACTCTCAGGATTTCGCTATCCGGTAGAGACGGACCTTATCACGTACCCTGCGCGAACGATGTCCTGGTAGGCAAAGGTGATAGTGACGGGGCGAAAGATGCCATCATATCATATTCCGTTAACAGGCCCCAAAACTGCCTCCAAGAAAGCCAAAGCTGAGGCGCAGCTAGGGGGGAAATGGCATAGAAGCCTACCCTAGTAAGGGCTGCTGTTCAGGGTTTTCCTTGGGGAAGAAGATTGTGCTTTAGGCGTGGTGGATGAGTGGAGGAGAAATCTGCAGCTTGTGTAAGCCTCCCGGCGCGCACCGTTGCAGGCGTTGTTGAACCCCGAACGGCAACAGATTGTTGGCGTTCTCCTTCTTGGCTTTCCCTTGTGCTGCTTTGTTGTCTTCGCGCGAGTCAGTATTGCATTACCGCAAGAGGGAGGTTGTGGTTGATAGAGCATTGAAGGAAGACGTTGACGTGGAGGTCGTTGAAATGGTGCGATATTGGCTTGTGACTCCGCTTGTTCCAGATGGCCTCGATGGCTTCTTCTCCGCCGCCCGCCGCCGGTAAATCCCGGCCAACTGTTTCGCGTCTGTTTCTGCCCTCACTAAGCCACAGTGTTCAAGCTAGTTGCCAAACATCTCATTCCCTGCCGTTACACAAGACCTTCTGTGACGAGGATTGCACGGGCCAAAAATATCGCAAGCACTCTGCATGTCGCTGATTCAAAAGTACGCGCCGCTTTCACTCGCAATCTGAACACGTATCATCCCGTATTACAACCCGGTTCTTTTGTCCTCGGATCCGGAAAGACCAGAGAATCAGCATATATCTGGACGCCTCTTCTACACTCTACTGACATTCCGTGTCGTTGCCGACCTTGGAGAAAAAGTGTTCGGGAATGACGCTGATATAACGTGGTTTTCATCTGCTGTCCTGCATCATTCTCGACATCTACATGCGGATAGCCACAAGACCTTCCGAGGCACCCGAGAGCCCATTCTCTACCTCTTACCGAAAATGGCTCCACTCTTCTTTTGCACGAACACGGCTTCTGAGCATAAGAGACCGCACCTGGACGTGATTGCCCGTTATGGTTGCTTTGACCCAGTTTGGAGACAACTGATCGTGGCCATTCCCATGCCAAAGCTCTGATCAGCAGACTACAGCTCTTTCACTCTCTCCACCTGATCCCCCACTCTCCTTTCGCAAAGCTCGCTTCCACAACAGTCCCTTCCCTTAGAACTGCTTCGCATTTCTTTCTCTTTTCGCGGTGTGTAGCCGCATCACGAGCTAAGTTTGCTGAGGCAATTCGTTTCTGTTTCCCTTTTCCTTTCGCAGCGCCGCTTCTTTTATCACCCCTCTCAACTTCTCCCAGAACGGCAACACCGAAAGCGCATAGTCGTCTTGCTGCGCATCTAACAGCCTCTCGCTCATCTGCATTTCTTTGTCCTTCCAGTCTCTTTCGCTTGAGTTCCTCGGTCTCTTCTATCTTCTCTGCCCAACCTCGCTCCCCTCCAACGCTAAAATTGACGTCAGACTCATTCTGCGTGGGCCGAGCTTTCCCAGCGCCAAACATAAACGAGTAGTCATGTCCATCGGGGAGAGTAATATCACCATGGTGTTCTTCACCGTCTGAATAACTTTTCGAATAGTTCTCATAACTTTGAGCAGTGTTGTCTTCCATGTCGACACTTTTCCATTCACCTGCCTCGGGTACGCCGCGCTTGGCTCTGTTCTTTCTACGCCCGAAGACTTTCTCTGGATCGTATCGTGAGCCGAAAACTAGCTCTTCGACCGAGCTACAGAGGACCGTGATTCGTGACTCTCCCTTCACCTTCTTCACAAACGCGGAGGCTTCCTTCTTTCGACTCAGCGTCGGGTTTGGCAATCCGTTTGGTGGAGAGATCGCCCGATCTTCGCTGTTGAGCATGGAGACAAATGTATCCTCTATAAATTGATCTATGTCATCTGGCTTTTGATGACGGCACCGTTCTGAGCAATACTTTACAATCTCTTTGCTGCTCTTCGAAGTTTGTACTTTGCGAGATCCAATTACACGTCCGCAACTATGGCAGTATGGTGTAGCTTCGCCACCGGGTAGCAAATAGAGTGGAGGAGGAGTTGCAGCATTTTTCGAAGGGCGCGACCATGAATCCATCCATGACATACTGTCTCGCACTCTACAGAAGATTGATATCGTTCAGAAGATGTTCTGTAACGCGTACTCTGGAAGAATTTTAGTCCAAATATCAATCAATGTGCTTTGATCTAATTACCGGTAATGTACATGTAGACTTCCCAAGACCTTCCGTGGAACGATATGTAGCCCCTAGTCGAGCTTACGTCACGAATGCATGGTCATTTCCACGCCCCGTTACACACAACGTAGGCCCACCAAGCATTAAGACTGCATCTTAAAGGAGACCGTAGAGCGCAAAATCGTCAAATTTGTTGGTCATACGAACTGCTTGCTAATAATTGCAGCTGCCGAACCTGAAAAATGAATGTTCGTGGGCAGCAGGATTCGGCTATGATGGTTCCGGGCGTGGCCCGTGACCGCTTAGCCACAATGAATTGCACACCCACATTTCGGTATTTTGTATACCGACGACGTGGATGTGACAAGAGGGGACGATATCAAAGGACGCTCAACATGCCGCCCGACTGAGTAAGATCTTTTCCTCTGTCTCACACTGAACGAGCAATGGCAGGAAGCACCGCGTCTCAGGATTGGACCCAATGGATGCAATGGGACGGGGAAGAACAGCAGTCAGGTACATATCAGTCAGATCTCACCGCACCAAGAGACAACGCTCGCACACCACTAGACTCCAGCAATATTCCTCCGTCTTACCCAGTATCACCTATCTCGACCGCGAACAGTGATCTGCAACCCTTTCTCTCTGCCCCACAGCCCTCGAAGGGTGCGACCATGCCAAGCAATGGTCCTCTGACACCGAGCCCTAGTTCGAGTTCACCAGAAACTCTCCATCTACCAGAGCATCGTTTGAGTGGAGAAACTTTGAGAAGCACATCATCATCCGAGACTGCTCGTCGAAACTTAAAGAGAAAGTCTTCCGATGGTCATGAACCGATTACCTCGTTCGGAATTGCATCTAACCAGCAAAAGCCAACGAGCAAAAAGCGACCGCACAATGTGATTGAGAAGCGTTATCGGGCCAATTTGAACGACAAAATAGCGGAGCTCAGGCAAAGTTTGCCAAGTCTGCGTAGTCCAGGGAAGGGGTTGAAAGAAAACGAACATGCTGACGACGATGCGGAGGATCACACTGAATCAATTAAATTCAACAAGGCCTCCATCCTGACCAAAGCTGTGGAATACATCCGGCATCTCGAGTTGAGGAACAAGAGATTGGATGATGAGAATGTAGCCTTGAAGCAGAGGTTACTAAAGCTTGAGAGGGCCCTTGCCTCAGATGGAAACAACGCCGAGCAGCGTGACATCGCGTTTGCCAGTGGAAATGCAGTCCAAGAAACCGCCTCAGAGACTGACAAGCAGTCTGGTCAGACTGGACGGAAACCAACACATCCTCCTGATGGTCTCATACCTGTACCGGAGAATATGAAAAGGCTTCGCCAGAATCAGCCTCAGGAGCATTACGGCTCTGCATATGACACGCCACAAGAGGGTCCAAGAAGTGGTCGGAGATGGCCTGCCAAATTGATGATTGGCTCTCTTGCTGGCCTCATGATCGTGGACGGTCTCAACGAAAGCCAGGATGGCTCTGAATCCAAGGCCAAAGGTCTTTTCGGCATACCATTGGAATTCATGGATGGTTGGTGGTTTTTGCGATCTCCTAAAGCCTTTATTGCAGCCTTCATGCAATATTGCCGCGCTGGGGGTGTCATCCCCCTGATGAAGGGTTTCCTAGCCTTGAGTATACTCGCTTTCATTGTCTTTGCATACTTGTTCAACTCGAAGCCCGCCGAGGTTGAACAAGATGAAAAGCCATCTAGGCCTCGAAGAGTTCCATCATTGGCATCTCCCATCGAGGTTCGACGGCAGGCTTGGTTGACCAGTATGCAGACACTCAAACTTCCTCATCATAGCTTCTTTCCGGAATGGTTCGCTGTGACCATGGAGTGGCTCAAGTACACTGTTCGTCTTGTACTGGGCTTTCCAACTTACTCGTGGATCACAGGCAGATCAGAGGAAGATGAATTAGCTCGGACAAAAGCTTGGGATATTGCCATTGATGCTCAACTTGCAGGAGGGGATCCAGAAATCAGCAGGAGCCGTTTAGTCCTTAGCATATTTGGCTCCGGTACACTACCTCAAACGCCTACAAGGCTGATGCTGAAGGCTCTTCATTGTCGGGTTGTACTCTGGAAAGTGGGCCGTGATCAAGGAATCGCCTTCCGAACAAGCAACAAGATTGGCGTTTTCTTAGCTGACCGCCAATGGAGAAGGGCACGACGTCTAGCCGCACAAATGAAGGCCAATGAAGAAGGCGCATTGCCTGCCCACCTTGCTGAACTACTGCGTCTTAATTGTCGAGATGTAATGCTGGACGCTGTCTTGCAGAGAGCATACAACCTCATGTATGATCGATTGATGGATGAGGCCAGCTGCTGTACTAACAGTCTTATGGACGTTGTTGTCGAGGATCATGCCATCAGATCTCCGGTCGATGCGATCGCAGCTTGGTGGTCAAGTCAAAAGCTGCACCAAGCCATTATCCTTTCGATGGCCGAAGACGAACAAGATCAGGCTGTGTTCAAAACAACGTTGAATCTTGCACTGAAGATTGCGCCTCCTCTCTCTGCAGCTTACAACCGTGCGCTCGCTGTCAAAGCTGTCTTTTTTGAACAGGACCGAGCCATGAATGCTCATAAGGTGTTGTCTGCTTTACCGAACACCAAATCGAAGCGGTCGCCTGGAGATCCTCTTCGTCTTTACGCTCCAGTCTTCATCGATTCGTCAGTGCCCTTGTCAGCATGTTCTGAGGTCGCAACCGTCCTGGACTGCGTCACAATTATGCTTGAGTTGTATGGTAGTCGCACTACTGAAAAATTTGCAAGCATGAAAAGGACGGCAGCTGACCTTTTTGCGACCCTCAGCATTGAACCGGCCAGAATGAGCTTGCTAAGTTTCGCTCCAGCCTTTCATGTGCTTTTGCAGCTTCTTGAGGATGACTGCGCTTCCCCACACGACTTTTCGCGGACGATCCGCAATCTTGCAACTTGGGCTCAGACTGGATCACTGGAGTCGGCATGTCTGTCCACAGGTGTCATGGCCAAGCTAGATCTCCTATGCAAAGAGGTCGACAAGGATCAAGCAAAAAGGCGACAGAGGAGTGTCAGCAATGATACTGGCTATTCAAGCCTTGGCGAAACAGGAGTCATTTGAGACCGCGTCTTTTACCTGACACACTTTTCAACTTGTATTGAATTTAGCTGCATCCTCCAGGGTGTAAGCAAGCGGGCCTATCTTTCGTGAGGACCGCAGTAGATCTGCTGGCGTCGGAGGGGTATAAAATGATCTCGTGCAATGCAAAGAATGTTGTGCTTGATGATGAGGATTGACTGCGAATTCTTTTCTTGCACAAGCATTGCTGTGTTCTCGAATTAACTGCGTGGATGGCTGTCTGGATTCACCTTCGGTACTTGATCACCTCTAGTCACCAAGGCCTTGGCAGCATGGATTCGAACTCCGTTCTGTATCCATGTCAGCGTTGAGATTTTAGAAATATGCCTCCTCGCTGCAGTATCCCAATCCAGTCGGTCAAAGGCTACCATATCCTCATCGTATCCGCCTCAGCAAACTCTCCTCCCACATCCACTCCGACTGTCGAACTGGACGGCATTGGCGCAGTATACGCCAATGTCCTCATTTTAGTTCATGTTGTCGTGCCCACTTTTGGGGGCAAACGACTGTCGTACAGGAAAATCAATGCCTGGCACAACCGGCCAGCAGACGCGAGTGTTCACTAAAACAACGTGCCTGACGAGGCGCCAGCTCTGAGCTATGAATCAGTTTCAAGAGTCCAGAACCTCAGTCATGGAATCTTACAAAACTCACCACTAGTCGAAGGTCCCAATACATCAATCAGAGATCACCCAGTCATGAACCATTCGTAGTAGCAAGAGTATTAGACGGATCCTCAAGCTGTAGCTTCTAAGTCAAGCCAACTGTGTGATCTGAATCGCCACCGTGAACTTGGTGGTATAGCCCTACTGGTCGGAACAATTTGATCCTGGGCGAACTCCTGACACTTGTGGCAGAGAGCAATTGAACATCTCCCACATGCCTCAGCGGACGAACGGACGTAAGAGCGAGCCTCAACTGCACAGGAACGAGTCTACGACGAGAGGAGAACGACGAGGAGTGCAAACCCCCATTTCACTTGACTCCAGCAGGCGCCCTCTGGAGGAGATGCAAGAAGCCAAATCATGCTGCAAAACAGGGCGGACGTTACGAGAGTATCTACCGGTTCCTCGATGCTACTTACCGCAAACAGCAGTCTAGGAGCCTGTCAAACCTGCCCGAAACCACAGCTCTCTGATATATGGCGTCATGTGTTGTTGTTGTTGTTGTTGTTGTTGTTGTCGAAGAGCGAAATGAGTGTCAGGGGCATAACCCCCCCCCACCTTCAATCTTCTACCTCCCATCTTCAACTCCAACTGCATCCCGACATCGAACAAACCCAGCCCGCCCTACCCCCCACAAAAGAAAGAAATCCAGACCTTCCCAAAACCCCGAGCCACAGATTCCTCATATTGAGACGTAGCCACCCAAACGCCATGCACGCACGCACGCACGCACGCAAAGAGAAGAGAGGGAGGCAGACTTCAAAGAGAAGCAAGACCCAGGAACTTGCACTTTAGGACCTAGTTAGGACGAGAATGAGCTTAGAAACTAGCTATCCATTTACTTCGATGGCACTGTTGTCACCCTTCTCTTTCTGCTAAACCCTCCTCCTCCTCCTCCTCCTCCTCCTCCTCCTCCTCCTCCTTTTCAACTCCGAATCGGATAATCCACGAGCTTCGGCTTGGCTGGGTGTTAGGATTATGTGTATGGAATGGAGTAAAGTAAAGTGAAGTGAAGTGGGGATAGAATAGACCAAGTACTGACAGGGAATCATACTCTGAAAGAGGTGACCTGATTTCCCCCATCATGCATGTGTGCCGGCAGTATGACCAAGTATATATATTCTGAGATCAGATGGTTGGCAAGATATATGAGATCTGTAGCCACTTTGGCAGTGAGTGGATGGAAAAAAAGAAGTACGTGGTTGGTTCATGTTGGTGGTGGAATGCTGCCGTGCAAAAGAGATGTGAAAGGGATGGTTTGGGATGAGGATAAAGATAAGAATAACGACATGTCATCATTGCTATTCTATCCCCTTCTCTCATCAGGTCCTGTCTCATACTGCCGCCTCCTCTCCCATTCCTGTCTATCTATGAATGTAGTCTGATGATGATGCTCGCTCAACCACTCTTATCGTGCACCCTCCCTTGGTTTCTCCCGCGTCGTAATACATCACACTCCTGGTTTCTTCCCCCCCCCCTATTTCTCCTCCACATCCAAAGGCTCCACATTCCAAATACTCTCTGCATACTCCTGAATGCATCGATCGCTACTAAAAAAGCCCATTCTGGCCACACTGGTAATGCACTTACCGATCCAGCCATCCTGGTCCTTGAAGGCCTCATCAATCAAATCATGCGTCTCGCAGTAAGAGCGGAAATCATCCGAGACGAGATAGTAATCACCATGTTCGACGATGGCGTTGACGAGCGCGGAGAAGGCAGATTGGTCGCCAAAGGCTCCCTCATTGATGGCGTCAAAGACTTTCTTCAATTCGGGATCAAGCTCGTATTTGCCGTAGTAGTGGGCGTGGCGGAGGTCTTCGACATCTTCGGCGAGGTTGCCAAAGAGGAAGATGTTTTGGTCGCCGGTTTCACGAGTGATTTCGATGTTGGCACCATCGCAGGTACCGATGATGAGACCACCATTGAGCACAAATTTCATGTTACTCGTGCCACTGGCCTCGGTACCCGCCGTGGAGATGTGCTCACTAATATCTGATGCTGGGCAAATAATCTCCGCCTTGCTGACATTGTAGTCTCCCAAGAAGATGACCTTGAGCAGATCACCCACATCTTTGTCGTTGTTGACCACTTCACCGACCCTGTTGATCAGGTGGATGATAGTCTTGGCCATCCAATATCCTGGAGCGGCCTTGCCACCAAAGATAGAGACTCGGGGAGCCAGCTTCTTTCTCTCCTCAGCAGACATCGATTTGATGGCCAGATATCGGTGAATGACGCCAAAAATGTTCAGTTGCTGCCTCTTGTACTCATGAATACGCTTGACTTGAATATCGAAGAGAGCCTTGGGATTCACGCTGACGCCATTGGCCTTTTGAATGTGCTGCGCGAGGCGGACCTTGTTTGCGTACTTGATCTCGGCCCACTCTCTCTTGAATTCCTTATCATCAACATAATGCTCGAGCTTGTTGAGGAGCGTCAGGTCTTTCAAGAAATCATACCCACCCAGCTTGGAAGCAATCAGCTCCGATAAGCGCGGATTTGCTTGATGGAGCCATCTTCGAGGCGTGATACCATTGGTGACGTTGGTGAACTTATCCGGGCCGTAGATCTTCACGAAGTCCTTGAAAATGGTAGTCTTGATAAGATCGGAGTGAAGCTCAGCCACACCGTTGACTTTGTGCGAGCCAACAATAGCGAGATAAGCCATTCGAATCATCTTCGGTTGAGACTCCTCAACGATAGACACGCGCGATAGCATATCTCTATCCTTGGGGAATCTTCGCTCAACGGATTGCAGGAAGGCCAGGTTGATGTCGTAAATGATCTGGATGTGACGAGGTAGGAGGTTCTGGAACAGAGGCACCGACCATTTCTCCAGTGCCTCGGGCAGAACGGTATGATTGGTGTATCCAAAGGTGTTGGTGACAACATTCCAAGCCTCTTCCCAGTCGAGTCCTTCTATATCAACGAGGATGCGTTGGAGCTCGACAATTGCCAATGTCGGGTGAGTGTCGTTCAATTGAATCGCAACCTGGTCCGAGAATTGCGACCAGGCTCTCTTCGTTTTCTTGAAGCGTCGGACAATATCGTACAAAGAAGCTGTACACCAGAAGTATTGCTGTTTCAGACGTAGCTCCTTGCCGCGATCTAGATTGTCGTTGGGATACAGCACGGCAGAGATAGTCTCGGCGCGTTGCTGGTCACCGACAGCACTCTCGTACTCCCCAGCATTGAATTTGGTGAAGTCAAATTCGCCACTGGCAGCCTTGCTGGACCAAAGTCTGAGATTGTTCGTGGTGGGTGTGCGATAGCCCGGAATTGGCACGTCATAGGCCACTGCTTGTACGATCTCTCCTCCTTCCCAGGACGCCACATTCTTGCCATTGTCATCAGTATATTTCCTTACCCAGCCGTAGAACTGAATGTCGACAGTGACATCGGGGCGCGGGAATTCCCAGGGATTGAAGTCCAGCCAGTAATCGGGGATTTCAACCTGATAACCGTCTTCGATCTCTTGTTTGAAGATTCCATATCGATATCGCAAACCATAGCCCCAGGCAGGATAATTGAGGGAAGCCATGCTGTCGAGGAAGCATGCGGCAAGACGTCCGAGACCACCGTTTCCAAGGGCAGCATCATGTTCCTGGCTGATCACATCTTCAATTCGGAAGCCAAGATCACCTAGACCATCTGCCAGAGAATCAGTCCACGGTCCAAGCTATCAGGGAACTGGTGGCCTACCTCTTGCAGCATCTTTCAGACCAACATTGAGCATAGCATTGTCAAGGGCACGGCCCATGAGAAATTCGAGAGAAAGATCTGGCGAGGGTCAGCATCTCGGTGCAGTAGTGGCGGATTGTTTGGGGGAAAGTTTACAGTATACCCTTTTCTGGTCCGCAAAGGTCTGGCGTTGCTGCGTCTTGTTCCACTCGATGACCAGTCGATCACGGAAAGCAAGGGCAGTGCCGGAATAGGCAGCCCTGTCGCAGAAGGATCAGCAAAAGGAAAAGGTAATGTATACCGAGTAGACTCACAGCTCATCGCAATTGAACAGGGACCTGGCAAGTGTTGTCTCGACATGTTTCACAAACTCTTTCTAGAGGACAATCAGAACTTGTTCTTGCGGATGCCAATATAAACACACCTCAAACTCCTCCTTTGTCTTGAATCCAGACGCAGACTGGGTGTAACAGTCAGTATGATCATGCCGTCAACTGACTCGAGGCGGGCTTCGTACGAATTTCCTCCACCTGCGACTGGGGTCAGTCTCTGCGGGGCAACAATTGGTGGGGTGGTTGTCTCACGCTTCTCTTTGGGGTTCTGGAATGCTTGCTTCGACACTTTTGATATCACCGGCTCCGAAACCAGTGAAGGTACGCTTATGCTTTGGACGAGTGAAGTTTGGTCCGACTGGTCCTTGCATCAATGATGAGATCGGAGCACCCATTGAGGGTTTTCGCTCGCGGGGAGCACTCTGTGTGGCTGCGGTGGCCATTTTGTGAGGATGTGTAGGGACGAGGAGGTGGCTTGATTGGATGGTCTATGAAAAGAACAAGTGATGATAGGGACAATTGACTGCTGAGTTTGAATTTGTTGAGAAAAGGAAAGGTGTGTAGGTAGACATTTTTCAATTCACCTTCAAGGCTATGCTTTCCCCGGATGCGGAGCTAGCTGGGATAGCAGCTGCAGCGTCAAGTTGAGTTGGCGGTGCGTAATGTACCTGTAACTCACCACCGAGCCTCCTCGAGACCATGTCCAAGCGTGGCATGTTGTATCGCCCTCACTGCACCGAGGACCAACATGAAGAGGTCGAGAGTCGCCCGCGGATCCTCAGCATTGAAACATCCGTGCTCCTACAACGGCCCCAAGATCCTCTTTCCCATGTCATCTCATACGGAGAGGGGAATTGCTCGTACATATCCGAAGCACGTACGGAGTGACAGGCACAAGTTGTAGAAGAGATGACAGGACGGTTTGATGCAGATGCCAGGACCCCATCGCCGTCTGCTCGGTGCCTTTGTGGGCATGGTGCAAGTGCTCCGTGCAGGATCGTTCGGGGGATGAAACCCTTGAACGTGGAGAATCCAGAGTCGAGCTGTGGGTTCGCTAACCAGTTAGTGAGCAGCCCACGGGCCAGAAGAGCAGGACACAGATGGGGGGTGATGGGAAGATGGGAGGAATGTGGGGTCCATCACAAATAGAAAAGCCAGCCACCATGTCCGCCGTTTGGAAGATGAACAGATGGAAATCAAGTTGACTCAATTACAGGACTGGAGGTGGCTCCCTTAGACTTACTAGTCACATACAGCCCAGAAGCGGTGAAGGATAGTATAGGATCTCTAATTTGTCGAGAGATGCACTCCACATAGGCATTTTTTAAAAACAGGTTCATTCGCTACCCAATGCGCCGGCTCATCTCGTTCGATATGCTTCCCATCATTTAGGTATGATCGTGTAAGGGTTTCCTCTCATCCTGCAAGAAACTGGTCCGCCGCAGAGAAGACATTATACCGCCACCAGAGGCATCGAGGCCCGTGCCAAAAGACCGCACATATAGACAGAGTTAGAGACGGCCTGCGTGGAGACTTGCAATCTGGCAAATGGTCCTCCGAGCTGTGCAGCAGGCCGTAGAATGGACTCGATTCCTCAAAGAATCCACAGCTTCAACCAACCAGGGCATTGTGATCATCCTGCCAACTTTTGGGAAAACGTCTTCCACGGAACCATGCAAATCCCCCAACTCCAAGAAGGTCCTCCATGTAAGACATCTTCAGATTCACCCCAAGCGCCTGGCTATTGAAACAGAGCTACTTGCTCAATATAAATTCTCGCCTATCGCAGCTTGGCATGGGCCTGCGATGCTGCGGATGGCACATTAAAGATCACAGAATGCCCGAATCTTTCAGGGCGTTCTGCAGGATCGTCTCCTTGACAGCTGCAAAGACTAGACGGATGTTGGTGGTATCGGTCGCTTGTGTGAGACTGATGATCTGTCAGTAAGAGGAGACAACTAGGTTCGCAGATGTGTGTCTCACTGAGGGTAGAGGTTAAGGTTTGCCCGATTGACCTGGTTGAACCGCCACAACAAGTATTTGGCAGCTCTGTTAACGTCGTTACCGCCAGAGTAGTCTGGGAAGTAATTGCTGAGAGGCGAGCGCGCAAGCTTGAGCTTGAAGAGATCGACTTTGTTGAGGAATAGGACGATACTGGTCCGTATGAACCATCTCGAGTTGATGACCGAGTCGAACAGGACAAGACTTTCCATCATACGGTTCTGGCACGTCACATCAGCTTATGAAGCCCGCTAACCGCGAACTACTAGACTGACCTGATTGGATTCTTCCAGGAGTACTTGATCATATTCGCTCAACGCAACACAGAAGATAATCGAGGTGACATTTTCGAAGCAGTGAATCCATTTCTTCCGTTCGCTTCGTTGTCCTCCCACGTCAAACATGCTAGATCTGGTCAGCTTTCATCGATAAAAGTAGGGTCGAGGTATTCGGACTGTATGCTCAGTTGACCCATGGTGAACCTTGTCTCGTATATACCTGTGGTCTTTGTCCTTGCTCTTAGAACATCGGCTTCAGTCGGTGTATAATCTGGTCCTGCTATGCGCTTGGCCTCGTCAAAGAAGCTGGGCACGTCAGTTCATCGCGGAGATGTAGCTTTACAGGGACTCACTATGGCGCTGAATCCATCATGTAGAATTCACTGGCGTGCTCCATGAGCCTGGGAATTGCATCGTCGTGCCAGATTGCTTCGACAGCTTCAGCTGCTTTGGGATCCAGCGGTGTGTGTGGGTTGGGATCCACGTTGTACTCGTTGATATAATTGACCAGCTCTTTCACTTTGTCGTCTGAGGGTTCGATGTCAAACTGGATCATCGCGCCAGTCAATGCTTTCATGCAGTCCACCAGATTCTTATATATCGTAAGCCGGTACAATGATAGCTCGTCTGGGGTGTAGCCATTCTGATGGATAATCTTCATCTGTTTCACGATCGTTGACTTGCCGCTTTCTCCAGACCCTGCAGGACTAGTCAATGGCATACTTCCGTTCATCGCGAAACGCAGCCGTACCGAGGAGTAATATTTTGCACTCCCTCCTTAGCCTTCTCGAATCTTCTTCCAGCTTCTTATCGATCATTTGGCTTCTCTTCTTCTGCTCGACATCCCCTCCTGCCTCCGTGCTGCCGCACGCACCCATAATGTAGACCAGATTCTTCGACCTCGGGTGCAGGGGAGGCGACGCTCGTGACAGGAGTCACGTTGGAGCTAGGGGCCAGCGCGCAAGAAGAACTTAGTCGAGGGACAGTAATTATATACTTCTGGTGGTCGGTGGGATTTCCGGCGATCAATGGCTGATAGGGCTCGTGCAGCCTGCTAAATCGCCGTGTGATTATAGAGTGGAAGAAATGACTGGTGTAGCAATATGAAAGGTATTCAGCGTCACTATCGAGTTGGGGAAAGGTCGGTTCGAAACAGAGGGGATAGCTGAGGTCGGAGCTATCCGAGGATTGGTGCAGTGGACGGGATGAGTGCCTCGAGGGGGTGGCCAGATGTAGGGTGCGACGTCAACACAGAATGTGGCCAGACTCGGAAGCCAGAGCGTACTGATGCTGACAAGGAACACCAGATGACACAGACAAGATGATTGATATGCAAAGCTCATCAGTCAACGAGAGAGGAAGTAGACGCGGTGTCGAGGGGAGCTGGGGGGGTGGCCTTGGGGTGGAGGTGCTGGGATGTGTGGGTCTTCGTCGGGAGCTATTGGAGGAGGGATTAATTACAACTATTATTGCCGAGTGCGCGGGTGACGCTGGCTTGCTTAATCTGCCAGAATCACGTGGCGGAAGCTGTTGCGAGGGTCGCTGCTCGTTCGGTTCCGAGGCCTGTGGGCGCCTTGCAGATTGGAATGGTGAAAATATCGTCGACGATTTTCGGATGGGGTTACGGTGCAGTCCAGGTACACGTGTCACTGCGTTGGGGTGCTGTTCGCTGCTTTGGAATTGTCCATCTCACGTCGTCGAAGAAGATGCAGGGCTGGTGAGATTGATGCCGGCGATTCAGATGGTCGCATCCAGGTGAGCGGGGGAGTTGGAATAGGGCGATGCTTTAGGGGTGTCTTGACCTCTTTGAGGAGTTTCGAGGGGGTCCCTGCTCCCTTCTAGCGGGTGCCGGGGCCCAGCAGGCCGGGAAGACAGCGGAAACGGGGCAGAGGCCAAGGCAGAGGCAGAGGCAGAGCAAGGCCTGGACCGCGACCTGGACCGCGACCTGGCCCGGGACCGGGCCCCCGCTCTCACCTTTCTTATCATCAACTAACCAGTGCTCCGTATATTATGAACTTCTCATCGTGATCGTGGATACCTGTCGCCGTCCATTATTGGCATCCTCTCTGCTGCTGGGGCATCAACGGTGCCTCAGCGTTCGCCTAACACCCGGTTAGGGACTCGACATACCTTGACACCCCCTACCACCACGTATTCCTCTTGGGGTTGCCAGACTTGCCTGAGCTGCCTGAGCTGCCTGGGTCGCCTGAGTTGCCGCTCTTTCTACCAGTAGTACCCTGTACCCGTATTGATAGCCACCTTCTATTTGCAGCAGAGCTCGTATTCACCAACGGGGAATGGGCGGAGCAGATGGCCGCTGTCCTTGTATTGAGTGCTGGGAGTCTCTGCTCGATCTGCATGGTGCGCGCCCATTTGATGCCGGGTTTGGTTTCATCCCTGCTGCTGGTCATGTCGCGCATTGAGCGTTGAACCACTGGGACTGGATGCGATGTAGACAAGAGCGTCCGGAGATAGACATGACAGAGTTTCGATCGAAAACGCTTTGCCCATGCACATCGTGCCCAGCTTTGGCCGCCGTCCATCAGCCAAAAAGTCGTGCCTTTTCCAATCTTGGCATGAAAGGCCTACTTAGGTGAGACCCGCAAGACCGAAAGAACTTGCACCACCCTGACTCAGGTACATCCACGACACACAACCTGGAGACCTGCCATCAGATTCACACCAGCTCCCCTTGCCAACTACGTGTGCGCGTATATCCGTGATTGCTACCTCGCTCAACGCTCCACGACAGAGCTTCAGGAGACAGCTATCCGACCTTTCCCTGCTGTGAGACTGCCCCGCAAACAAACTTGGTCCTCCCACACCACTACGTTACTTCCAACACTCACCATCCTCTTTCACACTTAGAAATTGTCCTTCTGCTTTCACGGCTTTCAACCTCGACCCTCGCCGAAACAGTTGAGCTAAAGCAAGGGCCACTTGGCTGCCGATCAGCGCGCTTAACTAAATTCATGCTGACGGCCGCAAACCTCGAACCAAGCTTCGCCTGTCAACTACACGTTATTCTGTCCGCGACCCTTTGGCTTGAGACCTGAAGAGACATTGTCAGCATGGCGGAATTTGTGAGAGCTCAGATCTTTGGCACGACCTTCGAGATCACGAGCAGGTACGAAGCCCCAAATTGGAAATTGGTGCCGGGATACCCCGACTGACTGTCGATCAGATACACAGATCTGCAACCAGTGGGCATGGGAGCATTTGGTCTTGTGTGGTACTTGCCCGTCACGGTCCCAAATCTGCGAGCAAGAAGCTGATCAATTCTTGCAGCTCAGCCAAAGACCAGCTCACCCAGCAAGCCGTTGCAGTGAAGAAGATAATGAAGCCTTTCTCCACACCCGTGCTATCGAAACGAACATACCGCGAGTTGAAACTCCTTAAACATCTTCGCCATGAAAATGTGGGCATCACACAAACGATTTTGCCAGCCGTATGCTGAATGCAATCAGGTCATCAGTCTTAGTGACATCTTCATATCCCCTCTTGAAGACATGTACGCCATCCAGCCAGTCATCTGAATGAGCACAGGGAGGCTGACATTCATCAAGCTATTTTGTCACCGAGCTTCTCGGCACTGATCTACACCGACTCCTTACGTCGAGGCCGCTGGAGAAGCAGTTCATCCAATACTTTCTGTACCAGATCCTTGTGCGTGGTAGCTGTCAATCCTCCATCTCCGCATCTTAGCTGATTCGGAGTAGCGAGGCTTAAAATACGTTCATTCTGCCGGGGTCGTACACCGTGATCTGAAGCCCTCAAACATTCTGGTGAACGAAAATTGCGATCTTAAGATCTGCGATTTTGGATTGGCTCGCATTCAGGATCCGCAAATGACCGGTTACGTGTCCACACGATATTATCGAGCGCCAGAAATCATGCTTACCTGGCAAAAGTATGATGTTGAGGTCGACATCTGGAGCGCTGGCTGTATCTTTGCCGAGATGTTGGAAGGCAAACCACTCTTTCCAGGCAAAGACCATGTCCATCAATTCTCCATCATCACCGAGCTGTTAGGTACGCCGCCAGCAGATGTAATCGAAACGATCTGCAGCGAGAACACCCTTCGTTTTGTTCAATCGCTTCCAAAACGAGAGCGACAACCTCTGACCAACAAATTCAAAAATGCAGATCCATTAGGTAAAGCTCCCTTTTCGTCACCCCCCATTGGCATTCTAGCATGAAGCGACGAAGCTTACAATCATTTAGCAATTGATCTCTTGGAGAAGATGCTGGTCTTTGATCCTCGGAAACGGGTCTCGGCAGGTCAGGGTCTCGCGCACGAATATCTTTCTCCCTATCACGACCCCACCGACGAGCCAGTGGCAGAAGAGAAATTCGATTGGTCATTCAACGACGCAGACCTTCCTGTTGATACCTGGAAGATCATGATGTACAGCGAAATCCTCGATTATCACAACATCGACAATTCTCAAGCCCAGCAGGCGGCTGAGGACGGCGAGACGATCATGGGTCAAAATGGTGGCGCTTGAGCTACAGGGCTCTCCAAGAGGAGAGAAAGGCATGCGCCGTGCCGGGTTCAGCGATTACGGCACCAAGTGTGGATCCAACCTTGATGGAGATACCCGATCTGCTTCTGGGCAATTACCTTGCATTCAAGTCGTGAGTAAACACGATAGTACGGTCTGGCATCGTTGATGACTATGCATTCGAGTATAATACTGGTTTTACTAGGATAGACAGTTTCAGAGAGTTACAGAGTCGAGTTTTTGCGGTTTCCTGATGCCGCCACCCTTGCATCTTTACATCCCAGCGTCGAAAGAATCAAGTCTGATTTCAGGACGCATTCTTACAATCGGTCGAGCCATACCAGCCGTAACATCTAGTACCTGCTAAGTTCGTCGGCTGAATCCATTCCCTTCACAAAAGCACCTAAGTAAGAGGATGATGTCAAGTTTTCACACCACTATTTAACACTAATCTACAACCCTCTCCGCTGCACCCCCGCGCATCACTCGTTTAGCTGTGATCTGGTGTATGCATTGAAGGGGGGGCAATGAATGTTGGCTGGGTTGGGAATGTCACCTCCTCGCTCTACGGGAGGGAGATTGGTACCGCGTAGATTGACATTGTTCCGAAGCAAGAAGCTTACTCCTTCCCACCCCTCCAGAGCACGGCAACGGCCTACCTACATAGTTATACCCCTCTGGCGAAGGTATCCGGAAAGCCATGAGGTTGATGAACGAGAGCCAGGGGTGGTCCCGGCAATTGCAGCCCGGGGCAACACATATACTCATCCCCTAACTAGGCAGTTAGTTTCCGTCAAACATTTCCTACCTGACTGCAACTTAACTCTCCCCACAGCTT
>JAABUK010000650.1_pt1 | contig 71281 bp, 72 predicted proteins | sample 5559141 | NCBI WGS metagenome assembly JAABUK01 (sample SAMN10711869, study PRJNA513367) | rock metagenome | isolation source: Antarctica rocks | place: Antarctica: Victoria Land, Pudding Butte nord | collected 2016-01-03 | reverse complement strand
CGCAAAAGTCGAAAAAAGAGCTCGGCGAATCAAGCGAACAGACCAAAAACGGCCGAAGACGGGGCTAAGGCCTTCGCAAACCTTGATCTGACGACGGTTTCGTCGCGAAATTCCGCAACCTGCTAAAGCGGATACGATGACCGCGACGATCGGACCAGCCGCCAAGATTGGACCGATCCCCGGTATGATAAAAAGACCGGCGCCGAGGAAGAGGCCCCAAAAGCCGCCCCAGATGGCGCCCCAAAAGGCCCCGCTCCTGCCCCACGAACTCATACGGTCGCCGGTATTGTAGAATCCGACGACGTCTTCTTCACTCTGGTAGTCCGCGCCGACGATCGATAACTTCTGCATATCAAAGCCGCCTTTCTGAAGCGCCTTGATCGCCGCTTCGGCCTCGCTATGGTGAGGATACACCGCGACTGCGGTTCCGGGGTCGGTCATTGCTTGCACGATAATGTCCTTTCGAGAGGTGCTTGTTGCATAAAACGTTCGATTGCCGACCCAAACGTCAGTAGACGGCAACCGATTCCGCGACGGGCAGGCGCATTGGTTCGTTCACCGTCGTCAGCGCGACGCGTTTGACGAAGCGCGAACGGAAGTACCAAAAGAACACGCCGATGACCAGACCCCAGAGCGCATGGCCGACGACCTCGTAAGCCTGCTGGTTTAATGGCAGATCCCATGGCGGCGGGGCTAACCGCATCAACGGCATGATAATGTCGTGCGCGCCTACCCAAATGAGCACGCCGAACACGGCACCGGCTCCCAGCGCGACCACCGGAAATAACTCGACGAGGACGCCGTACGCAACGCCGCAGAGCATACTAAACGCCAAGAGCATCACGTATGGTTCCCAGGCAGGCGTTGATGCGTGCGTGATAGCCGCCACGAGCGCGCTCATTGATTCCGAAATGCGACCGATCGTATGGGGCGGCCATGCATCGTCCCACCCACGTTGAAACCAAGCGGCAACGAAGCCGGCGATCGCACCTGCTGCGATCGCTGCACCGGGGTTCTTGCGCGATACGTGATTCATCCAGTGACACATCCACGAAGATTCGGAGCGATCACTTCATCATACCCGTTGCTAGAATGCGAGTGTATTTTGCTCGTTCTCGATCGCTAACCGAGGTAGCGTCCTTTGCAGTCAACGCTCGTAGCGAAAAGGTGCACTGGTCGATTTATGTTCCAACTGAGGGGCCCGTAACACATGAGGCAGTTCATCTGCCGGGAGCGAAAGATCGTCAGCGTTCTCCACGGTATCGCGTCCGACAAAGGTGGAGTACCGGACAAATCACGATAGGCTACCCGGCCGGATCGTGCTACGCTCGGGCCAGGGCGTTCCGCACGCCCTCAATCGGTTCGGGGCGGAGGCTGCGGTTCTACTCGACCATCGTGATCAGTAAAGCATCGGACAGTATGATTGCAAAACACGATGTTCGCGCCGATTATAGGCTCACTTTGAGCGTCGACTTCGGATCGTCGTCGCTCGAGATCGCCGTATACGAAGTGGACCCGGCAGGCGAGAAAATACTTGTTGAGGCGGTATAAAGCGACTGGCAGCGTCCGACGTTGCGTTGTGCATTCGCGACTATCGTGCGTCGACACGTCATGATGTGCGAAGACCGCTCGGTAATAAAACCGCGGTTGCAGCCGTCCTCGCCCTCCTGCATGAGTTCGGCTTACCGGTCGACGGCGTCGGCCACCGGCTCGCTTATGGCGGTTGCGAACACGAACAACCGGCGTGCGTCACGACGGATGTGATGACGAGTTTGACTCGGCTTGTACCGTTCGACGCGCTTCATCTCCCTGCCGAAATCGCCGCGATCCACGAGATCGAGACGGCGTTTCCCGGTGTGCCGAAGGTCGCTTGCTTCGACACGGCGTTTCACGGACGCATACCGATGGTCGCACAACGCTTCGCGCTACCAGTCGAATTGTGATCGGAGGGCGTCCGCCGGTACGGCTTTCATGGTCTTTCCTACGAGTCGATTGTTCGCACGCTGGGTGATGCGGGAACGCACGGCGCGATGATCGTCGCGACCTCGGCAGCGGTGCCTTGCCGCAATGCGCAACGGCAAACCGGTTGATACCACGATGGGATTGACGCCGCTTGGAGGCCTGATGATGGGGGCGCGACCGGGCGATCTCGATCCTGGTGTGCTGCTCTACCTCGTACGTACGGAGCGCTCTTCGCTCGAACAGCTCGAGGACGTGCTGATGGAACGCAGAGGTTTCAAATGCCCCGAGCGATCAACGCGACTTCGCTTGTTCGAGCAGCACGTCGTGCGCGCAGAGCTCCGGCTCGCCCGGCTCGGGAAGACGCCGGAGGTAGGAACCGTCGGGCTGCAGGAAGCGCGTCTTGACGTTGTCCTCCGCGAGCACGTCGAGGATGCCGTGCTCGATGAAATCGCCGATCGCGGGATCGAGCACCGGCACGAGCGTCTCGACGCGGCGATCGAGATTCCGGCCCATCCAGTCGGCGCTGCCCATCCAGATCTCGCGCTCGCCGCCGTTGGCGAACACGAAGACGCGCGAGTGCTCGAGGAAGCGCCCGACGATGCTGCGCACGCGGATCGTCTCGCTGACGCCGGGTACGCCCGGCCGCAACTCGCACATGCCGCGGACCATGAGCTCGATCGGCACGCCCGACTGCGAGGCGCGATATAATTCCTGCACCATGCGCGCGTCGCTGACCGCATTGAGCTTCGCGACGATGCCGCTCGGCCGGCCGGCACGCGCGTGCGCGGCCTCGCGCGCAATGAGCTCTATGAATCCCTCGCGCAGCGTCGTCGGCGCGACCAGCAGCTCTTCGTAACGCGTCGACTTCGAGAAGCCGGTGAGCCGGTTGAAGAGATTCGTCACGTCGCGGCCGAGCTCGGGTCGGCACGTGAAGAGCGAAAGATCCGTGTAGATGCGCGCGGTCTTATCGTTGTAGTTGCCGGTTCCAAAATGCATGTAGCGCCGAATGCCGTCGGGCTCGTCCCGGACGACGAGCGTGACCTTCGCATGCACCTTGAGGCCCGGGAAGCCGTACACGACGTGCGCGCCGACGCGCTCGAGGTTGCGCGCCCAAAGGATATTGTTCTCCTCATCGAAGCGCGCTTTGAGCTCGATGAGCGCCGCGACTTGCTTCCCATTCTCGGCGGCTTCGATGAGCGCAGCGACGACGGGCGAGTTGCCGGAGGTGCGATAGAGCGTCTGCTTGATCGCGAGCACCTGCGGATCGCGCGCCGCCTGCTGCACGAACTGCACGACGGGATCGAACGAATCGTAGGGATGATGCAGCAGCATGTCGCCTGCGCGGATCACGGCGAAGATGTCGCTCTCGTGCGCGAGACGCTTTGGGATCGCGGGCGTGAACGGCGGATCGTGGAGTTCGGGCCGGTCGAGCGCCACGATCGGCCAGAGCGCCGACGTCCCGAGCATGCCGTCGAAGTCGTAGAGATCCGCGGGCTCGAGCGCGAGCGCTTCGAGCAGCATCTCGCGCAGGTGCTCGGGCATGCTCGGTTCGACCTCGAGCCGCACGGGCTCGCCGAACCGGCGCCGCCGCAGCTCCGACTCGATCATCCGCAGCAGATCGTCGGCTTCGTCTTCCTGGAGATCGAGGTCGGCGTCGCGCGTGACGCGGAAGCGATACGACGCGCGGATCGTCATGCCGGGAAAGAGCGCTTCGAGGTTGTGCGCGATGACGTCTTCGAGGAGCACGAAACGCGCGGCGCCCGGCTCGCTCTCGAGCGGCACGAGCCGCGGCAGCGAGCCGGGCACCTTCACGCGGGCGAAGTGACTCTCGCCCTCGTCGTCGTCATCGACGAGCTCGACCCCGAGCGAAAGCGAGAGATTCGAGATGTACGGGAACGGATGGCCGGGATCGACCGCGAGCGGTGTCAGGACGGGGAAGATCCGTTCCTCATAGTACGAGCGGAGATGTGCGCGGCACGCGGCGTCGAGCGCCGCGTAGTCGACGATCTCGATGCGCTCCGCCGCGAGCAGCGGCCAGAGCTCGTCGCGCAGGAGCCGCTCGAAACGCTCGAGCGAGACGCGGAGGCGATCCGAGATCGCTGCGAGCTGCTCGGCAGGCAGCCGCCCGTCGTTGCTCGGCTTATGCACCTCAGCTGCGACCTGCTGCTTGAGAGCGGCGACCCGGATCATGAAATACTCGTCGAGGTTCGTATTGAAGATCGCCGCGAACTTGACGCGCTCGAGCAATGGATTTCGTGAGTCACAGGCTTCCTCGAGCACGCGCGCGTTGAAGGCGATCCACGAGAGCTCGCGGCTGAAGTACAGCGTCGGATCGTCGAGCGCGATCGGGTCCTCGAAGGCGACGGCCGCGTCGCCCGGGCTCGGGATGGTCGCGTCGATCATCCGCCTCATCTTCGCGCGGCCCGTCCGGAACTCCAGCCGCGGCCGGCCGCCTGGGCGCGGGCCCCGGCGACGCGACGCCCGAACAGCGGACCATCGCGATGAACTATCTCGCTCATCTTCGCGAGCACGTGCTGCTCTCGGCCACGGCGCTCGCGATCGCCATCCTCGTCGGCGTGCCGCTCGGCCGTTTCGTCGCCCGCGCGCGGCGCGGCCGCGACCTCACGCTCGGTGCGATCGGCATCGGCCGCGTCGTCCCGAGCCTCGCCGTGCTCGCGCTCGCGCAGCCCGTCCTCGGCGTCGGCTTCGCGCCGTCGCTCGTCGCACTCGCGCTACTCGCGATCCCGCCCGTCGCGATCAATACCGACGTCGCGTTGCGCGGCGTGCCCGGCGCGACGATCGACGCGGCGCGTGGACTCGGCATGGACGACCGCCGGATCGACCGCCGGATCGCCTGGCCGCTCGCGCTCCCCGTCGTGTTCGCGGGCGTGCGGACGGCGGCCGTCGAGGTGATCGCGAGCGCGACGCTGGCAGCATTTATCGGCGGCGGCGGCTTCGGCGAGTACGTGCTCGACGGCCTCGCGAGCGGCAACGACGGCCTGCTCTTCCTCGGCGCCGGATCGGTCGCCGCGCTCGCGCTGCTGACGCAAGGCGCGCTCTCGCTCGTCGAGCGCCACTTGCGGACGCGCACCGCATGACGCGCTCGCGCCTGCTGCGCGCGCTCGGCGCCACGTCGCTCGCCGGGGCCACCGGCTGCGGCCCCGAGCCGCCGAAGACGCTCGCGGTCGGCGCGAAAGACTTTACCGAGGAGTACGTGCTCGGCGAGCTCTACGCGCAAGTGCTCGAGCGCCGAGGGTATCGCATCACGCGCAAGTTCGCGCTCGGCGGGACGCAGGTCGCAATGGCGGCGTTGCTGCGCGGCGACATCGATCTCTATCCCGAGTACACGGGCACCGCGTGGCTCTCGATCCTCAAGGAGGCGACGCCCGCGCCGCATGATCCGCGCCGCCTCTACGCTGCGGTTCGCACGACGTTCGCGCGACGTTACGATCTCACGTGGCTCGCGCCGGCGCCCTTCGACGATTCGCAGGCGCTCGCGACGACGCGCGCGACGGCGCAACGGTATGGTCTGCGAACGCTCGGCGACGTCGCACGCGAAGCGCCGCGCCTCCGACTCGGTGCGATTCCCGAATTCGTTTCGCGCGCCGACGGACTCGCCGGACTCAAGCGCGCCTACGGCGGTTTCGATTTCGAATCAGTTCGGCTCTTCGATATCGGGCTGAAGTATCGCGCGCTCGAGTCGGGAAGCGTCGACGTCGTGGTCGCCTTTGGAACCGATCCGCAGGTCGAGGCGGATCGACTCGTCCTCCCGGTCGACACGAAGCACGTGTGGCCGGATTATCAAGCCGCGCCCGTCGTGCGCGCGGACGCGCTGCGCCGCAACCCGACGCTCGCCGCAGCGCTCGACGCGCTCGCGCCGCTGCTGACGGACGAGGTCATGCGCCGGCTCAACGGTGAGGTGGATCTGCGGCACCGCGATCCGGCCGACGTCGCGCGCGATTTTCTCGCCGGGCACGCGAGCGTATGAGCGGCGCGACGATCGTCGTCCGCCACGTCGGGGTCCGGTACCCCGGCGCCGATCGCGACGCGCTCGCCGTCGACGCCCTCGACATCGCGGCGGGTGAGTTCGTCGTGCTGCTCGGCCCCTCGGGCTGCGGCAAAAGCACGTTCTTGCGGACGCTCAACCGGCTCGAGATCCCGAGCCGCGGCACGATCGAGATCGACGGCCGTGACGTTGCGAGCGTGCCGGGCCCGCAGCTGCGGCGCGGGATCGGCTACGCGATCCAAGCGGTCGGGCTCTTCCCGCATCTCACGATCGGGCAGAACGTCGCGATCGTGCCGGAGCTGTTGGGCTGGGACGCACCGCGCATCGCCGCGCGCGTCGACGAGCTGCTCGCGCTCGTACGCCTCGAACCCGCGCGCTATCGCGACCGCCTGCCCCGCGCGCTCTCGGGCGGTGAGCAGCAGCGCGCAGGCGTCGCGCGGGCGCTCGCGGGCGAACCCCCCGTGCTGCTGATGGACGAGCCCTTCGGCGCCGTCGACGCGATCGTCCGCACCGCGCTGCAGGACGAGCTGCGGCGCATTCACGGCGAGCTCGGCACGACCATCGTCTTCGTCACGCATGATGTCGACGAAGCGCTGCGGCTCGCCGATCGCATCGTCGTCATGCGCGCGGGCAAGATCGAACAGGCCGCCGCGCCGCTCGAGATGCTCGCGCGCCCCGCAACGGACTACGTCGCCGAACTCGTTGGCAGTGGCGACGCCGTCCGCCGCCTCGGCCTCATGCCGGTACGCGACGCGCTGCGCCCGACCGCAGCGCACTTGCAAGACGAACGAGCCGACGCGAGCGACCCCCCCGGCCGCGTCAACGATAAGGCAATCGACGCCGACGCGTCGCTGCGCGAAGCGCTCTGGCTCTTACTCGACGGCGCGCCTGCGCTCACCGTCGCCGATGACGGCCGCCGGCTCGGAACGATCGATCTCGCCTCGCTGCGCGCGGCGCTCGCGACGACGCGCGCGTGATCTTCTCATATTTCGTCACGCACCCCGGCACGATCTGGACGCATCTGCTGCAGCACGTCTGGCTCGTGGGCGTGTCGCTCGCAATCGCGTGCGCGATCGCGCTTCCGCTCGGCATCGTCGTCGCGCGCACGCGAGTCACCGGCGGCATCATCCTTCAGAGCTTGAACGTCGCCTACACGATCCCGAGCCTCGCGATCTTCGGCGTCCTCGTGCCGCTCCTGGGAATCGGCAGCGCGACCGCGATCGTCGCACTCGTCATCTACGCGCAGATGCTGCTCGTGCGCAATCTCGCCGCTGGACTGCGTGGCGTCCCGCCCGCGCAGACCGAGGCGGCGCGTGGCCTCGGGCTCACCGCGACGCAGCGCTTCTGGCGCGTCGAGGTGCCGCATGCGCTGCCCGTGGTGCTCGCGGGCATGCGCGTCGCGACGATCACCCTGATCTCGCTTGCGACGCTCGGCGCGTGGGTGGACGCCGGCGGCCTCGGCGTCCTCATCCTCTATGGCCTCGAGCACGACCGGCCCGATCAAACGATCGCCGGCAGCCTCGTGGCCGCCGCCCTCGCCGTCGCCGCCGACCGAGGCTTCCGTTACCTCGAAGCCCGCGCAACGCCGTAGGGCGCGTAGGTTAGCGAACGACGAGCAGCGACACCGCGAAGCCGTTCTTCGAATCCGTCCAACGTCGCGCGACCGTGAACCCGGCGTCTGCCGCGAGCGCGGCGACATCGGCCTCGTCGAACTTGTACGACGACTCGGTGTGGATGGTCTCGCCGACCGAGAATGCGACGGTCATATCGAGCTCGGCGACGCGCACGGCCATGCGGCGCTTCGCGACGAGGAACGACTCGACGGCGCCACGCGCGGCATCATAGCGCGCCGCGTGCTCGAAGCCGTCGAGATCGAACTCGCCGCCGAGCTCGCGGTTGATCCGGCCGAGCAGATTCTTGCCGAACGCCGCAGTGACGCCCGTTTTATCATCATAGGCGCGCTCGAGCAACGCGGCGTCCTTCTTGAGGTCCGTGCCGAGCAGGAGCGCGTCGCCGGGAACGAACGCACGCGCCATCGCGTCGAGCAACGCGCGTGCTGCCGCCGGCTCGTAGTTGCCGATATTCGAACCGAGAAAGAGCGCGAGCACGCGGCGATCGCCGCGCAGGGAGCGTGCCGTTAGCAGATCGGTGTAATCGCTCGCGTGGGCTTCGACGCGGAGCGTCGGATACGCGGCGACGAGCGCCTCCGACGAGACGATCAGCGCGCTCGGTGAGATGTCGATCGGACGGTACGTGAGTTCGCCCTGCGCGGCGAGTGCGGCCTCGATGAGCAACCGCGTCTTACGCGCGCTACCACTGCCGAACTCTACGAGATCGAATGGGGCCGGGATCGCCGCGACGATGTCGCCGGCATCCCGCGTGAGAATCTCCATCTCGGCGCGCGTGAGACCGTATTCCGGCAACGCGCAGATCGCCTCGAAGAGCGCGGAACCGAGCTCGTCGTAGAAGTATTTCGGCGAGAGCCGCTTGCTCATCGCGCCGAGTCCCGCCCGCACGTCGTCGGCGAACGACGGTACGTGCACCGGCGCTTCGGAGCGGTGCAGCTGCAATCGCTCGGCCGTCGCCGGCGCGTTCATGCGACGCCGTCCGGTAACGCGAGACCGAGCTCGCGCGCGAGAAAGGCGTACCGGTCGACGAGCTCGGCCGCGATCTTCGACCGCGGCTTGCCCGCGCCGTGACCCGCATCGTCCTCGACGACGACGAGCACGTCGCGCCCGCTCGAGGTCGCGGCCTGCACGCGCGCGCCGAATTTCTTGGCATGGAGGGGATCGACGCGCCCGTCGGCGGCGGCGGCCATGATGAGCATCGCGGGATAGGCCACGCGGTCGCGTACCCGGTGATAGGGCGAATACGCGCCGAGGACTGCCGCTTCCGCCGCGACGTCCGGGTCGCCGTACTCGTCGATCCACAGTCGCGCGATCAGAAAACGGTGGAAGCGCAGCATGTCGGTGAGGGGCACGAGGCACGCGACGGCGCGCACGAGCTCGGGACGCTGCGTTGCGATCGCGGCGACGAGCAGGCCGCCGTTGCTGCCGCCGGCGACGGCGATTCGCGCGGGATCGGCGATGCCGCTGCGGCCGAGGTACTCGACGCCCGCGATCGCGTCGTCGAAGACGTTCTGCTTGTTCGCGCGCATGCCGGCGCGATGCCATGCCTCGCCGAACTCGCCGCCGCCGCGCAGGTTCGCGATCGCGTAGACGCCGCCGGCGTCGAGCCAGGGCGCGAGCGTCGGCGAGAACGTCGGCACGAGCGAGACGTTGAATCCGCCGTAGCCGTAGAAGATCGCGGGCGCCGTCCCGTTGACGGGCAGGTCGCGCCGCGCGAGCACCGTGAGCGGAATCGCGGTGCCGTCGGCGGAGGGATACGACACGAGCGTCGCCCGGTAGCGTGCCGCCTCGAGCGGCGAGTCGACGGCGATGAGGCGCTCGACCTCGGTCGAGCGGGCACCGACGGTGAGCCGCGCGATCTCTGGCGGCTCGAGATACGACGCGTGCAGCACGTGCACGAGGGGCGAGTCCTCGCTCGCGTCGATCCCGAGCACGCTGCGGTCGGCGAGCGCGGCGAGGGGCTCGAGGGCGCCGTCGGCGTGCCGGATCACGAGCGCGGAGACGGGCCCGCGCAGATACGAGAGCGCAAGCGCCTCGCCGGCCGCTTCGACGGCCGCGAGCGCCGCGTCCGACTCGGGCACCACTTCCCGCCAGGCGTCGCGCTCGAGGCGATCGTAGTCGACCCCGAGCACCCGGCCGCGCGGCGCGCCCTCGTCGGTCCGCAGCAGCAGGGCGGCATCGGTGGGAAGCGGCGCGTACGTCGCGGCCACGCCGACCACGACCGGCACGAACCGCGGCGCGGCGGCCGTGCTCGTTGCGAGGTCGGCGACGAAGACGTCGTTGCGCGACCAGCCGTCGTTGACGATCGCGACGAGCCGCCGGCCGTCGCGGGAAAGCGCGACACCGATCGTCCGCTCGGGGGCGAGCCCTGCGCCGAAGATCTGCGGGTCACCCTCGAACGGCGTTCCGAGCTCGTGCCGGTAGAGGCGCGGCTCGTAATCGCCGCCCGCGGGATAGCGCGTATAGAAGAAGCCCGAATCGTCGGGCGACCACGCGAGCCGGCAATAGCGCGTGTCCGGAATGGCTTCGCCGAGCCGGTCACCGCTTTCGACGTCGAAGACGTACAGCGTGTCGCGCTCGTCGCCGCCGCGCGAGAGTCCGACCGCGACGTAGTGGCCCGACGGGCTCGTGAACCACCAGTCCATCGCGACGAGGCCGCCGCCGTCGAGCGCGCCGGGATCGAGCACGATCCGCTCGACGGCCCCTTCGCGGACGAGGAGGACCGGTTGCTCAGCGCCCGCGCGGCGCGAGGTGTAGAAGAGCCGGTCGCCCGCCGCCTGCGGCACGCCGAGCGTGTCGACCGCGAGCGCCGCTTCGAAACGCCGCGCGAGCTCCGCCCGGCCGGGGAGCTCGTCGAGCATCGCGCGGCTGCGCCGGTTCTGGGCGGCGGTCCAGGCGATCGTCGCGGGCGCCGTCGCGTCCTCGAGCTCGAGATAGGGATCGGAGTCGACGGCAGCCCGCATCGGTCGGCGCTTTAGCGACGAGCCCCGGGCGACCCCGCATCGCGCACGATGCGACCCCAGCGATCGTCGATATCATCTACGTACGCTCGCGTCTCGGGGTAGGGCGGGATGCCGCGATACGTAGCCACCGCCCCGGGCCCGGCGTTGTAGGCGGCGAGCGCCACGGCGTACGGATCGCGATAGTCGGCGCGGTAGCGGTCGACGTAGCGTGCGAGGAGCCGCGCGCTTCCAGCGAGCGCGGAGCGCCAGACAAATGGGTCGACGCCCTCGGCCGCCGCCGTATCGAGCGTAAACTGCGCGATCCCCACGGCGCCCGCCGCCGACATCGCATCGGGCGCGAAACCCGACTCTTGGAGTAGCGTCGCGATAAAAAACTCAGGCGGCAGGCCCGCCGCGCGAGCGTCGGCCGCCGCGACGGTCGCCATCTCCAGCGCGTCGAGCGCGCCGACGCGGTGATTGGCGCGAACGATCGAGCGGACCGCCGCGACGGCCTCACCCGCGGGCCGCGGCGAATCGACGAGCAGCCGCAAGCCCCAGATCTCGTGCGGCCAGATGTGCGGCCCGGGTCCGACCGCGAGCGCCCGGTCCGCGAGCAACGCGATTCGAGCCGGCGGCGGCGGACCGGCGGCTCGCGTGCCGATGACTGGAGAGACGGCCGGCGAACACGCTGCGAGGAGCGGTACGCACGCGATCCACATGGGAAGGTGAGCGTAAGCGCGCGGGGCAACGGTCCGCCCATCTATCTTTAGGAGCAGGGATTTCGTGAACAGTGCGGGTGGCAGCCTCTTGATGTTTCTCGTCGCGTTTCTCGTGGTTGCGGTGGTCGGTGACTTCGCGTCGACGTTCGGCTACCACGTCCCCCAGCATCTCTGGTTCAAGCTCCATCTCCGGACGCATCACGACCGGTCGCGCTCCTATTGGGATCATGCCGTGATCTCGAAGGACCCCGAAGTGATGCTCGACGGCTTCCTCGGCGCGATCCCGTACCTCATCGTCGCGGCCCCGCTCTTCTTCTTCGGCCCCTTCTCGATCGCCGGCGCCGTCTTCGCGCTCGTGATCGGCCAGCTCCACGTCTGGTGGCGCCACACGACCGACCTCGGCTGGAAGAGCCCCGCCGCCGTGCGCTCGTTCTGCCGCTTCTTCCACATCGTGTTGCCCGAAGATCATGACGGCCATCATCGCAATCCCGACGTCGAGTTCGGCGATCTGTTCCGCTTCTACGACGCTCCGGCGCGCGCGATGGTCGGCTACGTTCGGAAGATCCAGCGCCGTCGCCGCACGGCCCTCAAACGCCTTCAGCGCATTCAGGCCATTCGCATGATGCGGCGGGCGCAGCAGGCCTAACCATCGTCCTCGGACGACAAAGGAAACGATGACCAAACGCGTCTTGCTGCTGATTTCCGATACGGGCGGCGGCCATCGGAGTGCGGCGAGCGCGATTTCAGCGGCCCTGGATGCAACTCGGAGCGGTCCACACGGAGAGCTGCTTCGATTCGAACATCGCATCGAAGACGTCGCGGCGCATTGCACGTTTCCGCTCTCACAACTCGGGCCGGCGTATAGCGCGGCCCTTCGTTTTGCGCCGCCACTCTACGGCGCGATGTTCCACGCGACGAACGGCCGGCGCCGCTTCCGCGGAGTCATCGGCCTGTGCGAGCCGCTCTACCGCCGCCGGTTGCGCGAACTCTTCGAGAGTTATCGGCCGAATGTCATCGTCTCGGTGCATCCGCTCCTCAACCATGCGGCGCTCCGAGCGCGTGCCGATGCGGGCATGCTCGACGTTCCGGTCATGACCGTGATCACCGATCTCGGGAAGGTCCACGAGGGTTGGCTCGTCCCCGAGGTCGACGCCGTCGTCGTACCGGCCCGGGAAGTCTACGAACGCGCGTGCCGCCGCGGCATCCCGATCGACCGCATCTACCAGCTCGGGCATCCGGTTCATCCGAAGTTCGAGGACGTCTCCGAGACCAAGCACCAGCTGCGAGCCGCGCTCGACCTGCCGCTCGACCGGACCGTCGCGCTGCTGATGGCGGGCGGCGAGGGCGGCGGGAAGCTGCTGCCGACGACGCTCGCGCTCGCAAAGTCGCGCATGCCGCTGCACCTCGTCGTCGTTACCGGCCGCAACGCATCGTTGCGCGCGAAGCTCCAAGAGCTCGCGCCGTCGCTGCCGACGCCGATGACGGTCCTCGGCTACTGCGACAACGTCCCCGAACTGATGCGCGCGGCCGACCTGCTCGTCACCAAAGCCGGCCCGGGCGCGATCGCCGAGTCGAGCCTCGCCGAAGTGCCGGTCGTCGTGTACGACTTCATCCCGGGCCAGGAGCGCGGGAATCTCGACTATGTCCGGACCAACGGTATTGGCGTCGTCGCACTCTCGGCAGCCGACGTCGTGCGTTCGACGCGCCGCATCGTCGCGAACCTCGAACGGCTGCAGTCAATGCGCGATTGTCAGGCGTCGGTCGCGCCGCGCGGGAGCTCCCGCCGGATCGCCGCGCTCATCGCTCGCGCCGCGCTCGGCGAGCTACCGCTCCGCCGCTGGGCGCCCGCCGGGCGCCCCAGGCACACGCCACGGGCGGAGCAGCCGGCGATCGTCGCGCTCTAACCCCGGCGAAGCGCCCGCGCGGCTTCGACGAGGCCGCCGTGGCGGGCCATCGCTGCGGCGCCGATCGCACCCGCGTCGTTGCCGAGCGACGCGATCGAGATCTTCGTATCGCGGCGCATCTCCCGCGGCGTCATCGTCACCAGCTCGTCGAGCCGCGGCCGAATCGCGTCGAGCATGTAGTCGCCCGCGCTCGAGACGCCGCCACCGAGGGCGATGGTTTCGGGATTGACGAACGCGATCACGTTGGCGATTCCTCGTGCGAGGTCGTCGGCGTAATTCGACCAAGCGACGACGCCGTGCGCGTCCCCGGCCTCCGCCGCCTTCCGGATCGACTTCGACCCGAGTTTCTCCGGCTTTCCGCTCACGAGCGTGCTGCGCGGAAACGACGAGGCGACGGCGAGTGCGTGCCGGATGAGCCCCGTGCCCGATGCCTGCGCCTCGAAGCAACCGCGCTTGCCGCAGTGGCAGTGGAAGCCGTCGGTCGCGCGGATCTGATGATGGCCGATCTCGCCCGCCGTGGAGCCGCTGCCGAGCACGAGCGCGCCGTCGACGACGATACCGCCGCCGATCCCCGTCCCAAGGGTGAGCAAGACGAAATTCTGCGTGCCACGGCCCGTGCCGTGGAGGTACTCGCCGAGCGCGGCGCAACGCGCGTCGTTGCCGATGCTCACGGTGAGCCCGAGCTTCTCGTGCAGCAGCCGCCCGAGCGGGACGTCGTGCCAGCCGAAGTTCGGCGAGTAGCGCACCGTCCCAGTGATCGGATCGACGTTACCCGGAGATCCGAGCCCGAGCGCGTCGACCTCCTCGTTTGCGCGTTCGCGCACCGTCTCGACCGCCTTCACGATCGTCGCGAGGACGTCGTCCGAAGCGTGGCTATCGACGTCGATGTCCTCGCGTTCGAGAATCGCGCCCCCGTCGTCGACGACCGCAGCCATCACATGGGAACCGCCGAGGTCGACGCCGATCGTTTTCATGCCGGTCGCTTCGGGGCGGAAATCGGTCCCCCTCGAAGCCCCCGGCTCGCAGCACGGCGAAGAAGAGCGCCGATGCCAACCATCGACCTGACGCCGGAACTCGTCGCCGAAACGATCGCGACGCGGCGCGACTTTCACGCCCATCCCGAACTTGGATTCGAGGAGCATCGCACCGCCGGGATCGTCGACGAGCGGCTGCATGGGCTCGGCTACGAGGTTCACGCGGGCATCGCCGAGACGGGCGTGATCGGCGTGCTGCGCGGCGCGCGGCCAGGCCGCACGATCATGCTGCGTGCCGACATGGACGGGCTGCCGGTGCCCGAGGAATCGGACGTGCCCTACCGATCGCGCGAGCCGGGCAAAATGCACGCGTGCGGGCACGACGGCCACGTTGCGATTCTCCTGGGTGCCGCGCGCGTGCTCGCCGAGCGGCGCGCCGAGCTCGCCGGGACGCTCGTGCTTTGCTTCCAGCCGGCCGAAGAGGGTCGCGGCGGGGCAAAGGCGATGGTTGAGGCGGGCGTCATCGAGCGCTTCGGCATCGAGCGCGCCTACGGGCTGCACCTCTTTTCGCAGCTCGACACGGGCCGCCTCGGCGTCCGGCCGGGCCCGTTCTACGCCTCGAGCGACTCGATCGAGATCCGGATCGACGGCGCGGGCGGCCACGGCGCCGCGCCGCATCTCTCAATCGATCCTATTCTCGTCGGTGCAACGTTCGTCTCGGCGCTGCAGCAGGTTGTCAGCCGGCGCGTCGATCCGATGCACCCCGCCGTGGTGACGATCGGATCGTTCCACGCAGGTACCACGCACAACGTCATCCCGAGCTCCGCGCACCTACTCGGGACCGTCCGCGCGTTCGACGACGCGGTACGACAGCGCATGCCCGAGCTCATCGAGCGCGTGCTGCGCGGCACGTGCGAAGCGGCGGGCGCGACGTACGCCTTCGACTACCTCTTTCGCTACCCGGTCACGAGCAATGACGCCGCGCAAACGGACTATGTCCGCTCGCTCGCGGCCGCGACGCTCGGCGCGGCGAACGTCGTCGAGGGCGAGATGCACATGGGCGCCGAGGACTTCTCGTTCTTCGCCGAGCGCGTGCCGGCGTGCTATTTCGTGCTTGGCTCGCGCGGTGCTGCGGCGACCGGCTTTCCGCACCACCACGCGCGCTTCGACCTGGACGAAGCCGCCCTTGCGAGCGGCGTTCGGATGATGGTCGCCCTCGGGCTCGACGCCGCGACGTCCGCGCCCTAGCGGCTACTTGACCTTCGCGACGACGTTGCTCGGGTCGTTGTACTTCGAGTAGAGCAGCGTGATCTGCTGCGCTTTGCAGCGCGTCGCAAGGAAGGTCTTGAGGTCGTAATTGCACACCTCGGGCATGCCGCTCGCAAACGTATAACTGAACGTGCCGACCTGCTTGCCGTCCTCGCGTACGGGCGCCATCGGGACGAAGGTGTGCGACGGATTCGCCTTGACGTTGCGCAGCATGCCGGAGATGTCGACGTCGAGGCTATTGGAGGCCGTCCCGGACTTCTGCCACTTGCCGCCCGACTGCGTCCAGTACTCGTGACCGACGATCACCGTCTCGATCGGCTTGCCGCCAAAAACCGTCCTCATCTGATACTTATCGGGGGCGTTGAAGACGCCTTTGGAGCGAACGCTGCCGAGCACGATCACCTGGTAGGACCGGACCTTCGCGTACGCCTTGACGACGTGCTGCTCGAGGCTGCCGGCGGCGGCGGACGCGGCGAGCGGCAATGCGGCCACGAGCGCGGCGGCGGCGAGAGAGCGAGCGAGAACGGGCATCGGAACTCCTTGAGACATGACGTTCGTGCAACGCGCCGTTCGCGCCGTTCGTCACGGGTCCGCGTCGCGCCGCACGCGAAATCGGTGTTATGTCCGAGACGATCGACCTCACCGCGCTGCACGACACCCGCAGCCTGCGCGCCTTTACGAAAGCGACCGGACAACCGACGCGACTCGATCTCCTCGACGCGACGCCGATGGCGCACGTTGCGAACATCGAGATCACCGAAGAGCACATCACCGTCACCTACGACCAGACGACGACGCACCGCTACAACGCAAACGAAGTGACGCATCGCGAGTGGTCCTACAAGTACAACGACGATCCCGAGTTCGTCACGGCGATCGCGGGCGTCATCGCCTTGGCGCGCAAGCACCTGCGCGACATGCCAGATAACGTCGCGTGCCCGCCCGGTTGCGCATCCTGCTGCAGCGGCTATGAGCCCTTCGTCACGCGCGCCGACATCGAGCGGATCGCGGAGCACTTCAGGATCTCGTATGCCGAGGCGTTCGCGGATTACGTCGTGCCCCGCGAGTCCGCCGACGGCTACACCGTCGGCTATCTCCGCAAAGTCACGGACGAGCTCGCGAGCAAGTGCGTCTTCTTGAAGGGTAGCGGCTCGGGCCGCTACTACTGCGGCATCTACGAGGCGCGCCCGCACGATTGCGGCGCGTTCACGCCGATCGGCTGTGCGGACGTCGATCCAACTCTGCCGCATCGACGCGCGTTCGAGCCGGGCCTTCCGTACCGGCGAAAGGTGCGGCGCTAAGCCGCGCGCGCGGCGATCGCGACGTTGGTCCCGAGCTCCGCACGGAGCTGCGTCTTCGCGCGGGAGATGAACGTCTTGACCGTGCCGATCGGAATGTCGAGCGTCTCGGCGATCTCGCGATAGCGCAGGCGCTCGACGTAATAGAGATGGACGGCCCGGCGGTAGCGGACGGGCAAGAGTGCGAGGGCGGCTTGAACGGAGGCGGCCTCCTCGTTGCGCACGACGAGCTCTTCGGGGCTCGCGTCCTCCGAGGGGCGCCGCTCGCTCAGCTCGCTCGTCGACGCGCGCCGACGACGTCGCAACGCGTCGAGGGCGACATTACGCGCGATCGCAAGGAGCCAGCGCGCGAACGGCCGCTCTGGGCGGAATGCGGCAATGCCCCGATAGGCGCGCAGAAAGGTGTCCTGCGCGACGTCCATGGCGTCGTCGGGATCGCGCGTGAGGCGAAGTGCGAGCCGGAGCACGGCCGAACGGTAGCACTCGACGAGCACCGAGAACGCTTCGGCCGATCCGTCGCATGCCGCGGCGACGAGCGCGTACTCTTCATCATGGTCGAGCGTCATGCAAGCTCGCATGCCGGCGCGCTCGATGATTCCTTTTCTGCGTCCACGTTTTCTCCAGCCGACGTTCTAGTTGTCGGACTAAATGATTTATATCACCAACTATTTAGTGGGTCAATATCTTGCCATGCCACGCAATCTGCCCTATGCTACGAGGATGGCGATCGACCCAGGTCCGGCACCCTCTCACGTCGTGCCGGCCGGCAATCGCGCCTGGACGCGCTTCTACGACGTGTTCCGCTCGGGGAAGTCGCACATGGCCTCGATCGCCGCCGAGTTCGACATGACGCCGCAGCAGGCGTACGCGATGCGTCAGCTCGGCGACGTCGAGCCCGGTATGAGCGAGTTCGCCGCGATGCTCGGCTGCGACGCCTCGAACGTCACGTCGATCGTCGATCGCTTCGAAAGCCGCGGCTTCGTCGAGCGGCGCGCGAGCAGCGCGGACCGGCGCGTGAAGGTCCTCGTCCTCACCGCTGCCGGCAAGGCACTGTACGCCACGCTCGTCGATCGGCTCTCGACGCCGCCGCCCTCGATCGCCAATCTTTCGACAGCGGATCAGAAGGCGCTCTACACGATCCTCGAGCGAGCGCTCGCGACGCTCGACGCCTAACGCTCGATGGCGGCGGCGAACGCGGCCGGGTCGACGTTTCCGCCGCTGAGCGTCACGCCGATCCGCCGACCGCGTGCCCGGACCTTGCCGCCGAACAGCACCGCGAGCGCCGCGGCACCGCTGGGCTCGAGGACGAGCTTGAGCCGCTCGAAGGCGAAGCGCATTGCCGCCCGTAGCTCGTCGTCCGTTACGGTGACGATCCCAGCGCAACGCCGCGCCACGATCGGATACGTCAGCCGGCCGGGCGCCGTCGTGCGCATCCCGTCTGCGATCGTCTCGGGAACCGCGATCTCGATCCGCCGACCCGCGCGCAGCGAGCGCGCGAAATCGTCGCCCGCCGCGGGCTCGACGCCCCAGAGCTCGAGCTCCGGCCGGACCGCCTCGGCGGCGAGCGCGCAGCCCGCGAGCAGGCCGCCGCCGCCGACGCACACCAGAAGCGCGTCGAGGTCGGGGACGTCTTCGAGGAGCTCGCGTGCGACCGTGCCCTGCCCCGCGATAATGTCCGGATCGTCGAACGGCGGCACGAGCGTCGCGCCGAGGTCGTCCGCGACGGCGCGTGCGAGCGCGTCGCGGTCCTCGGTCGCGCGATCGTAGGTGACGATGCGCGCCGTAACCGCGCGTCGCCACGAGCTTCGCAGCCGGGGCGTCCGCAGGCATGACGATCGTCGCCGAGATGTCGAGGGCGCGCGCCGCGAGCGCGACGCCCTGCGCATGATTGCCGCTCGAGTACGCGACCGCGCCGCCCGCACGGCCGCCCGCGTCGAGCTGCGCGAGCCGGTTGTACGCGCCGCGGAACTTGAAGGCACCGCCGCGCTGGAACTGCTCGCACTTGAGATAGACAGCCCCGCCCGTGCGCTCGTCGAGCGTCCGCGAGGTGACGACGGGGGTCCGATGCGCCACGCCCGCGAGCCGTGCCGCGGCCGCCGCGACGTCGGCCGCGGTCGCCGCCTCGCCCATCATGCGACGGGCATCGCCGCCGCGGTCGTCGCGTCGAAGGTCGCGAAACGCAGTGCCGAGTTCCACTCCTCGGCGAGCCGGATGCTCCACTCGCTTTCGAAGAGCGCGACGGGCTCGCCGGCAACGTTCTCGACGAGTCGGGCGTTCGAGGGCCATGTCGCCGCCGCAATCGCGGCCGGCTCGCCGATCACGCGACGCGCGAGTCCGAACGGCAGGCCGTAAAACTCCGTCTTTACACCGTACTCCGCCGCGAGCCGGTACTTCGCGACCTCGAACTGCAGCTCGCCGACGGCGGCGAAGATCGGTTCGCTGCGGACCTGGTTTGCAGCATAGAAGACCTGGATCGCGCCCTCTTCCGAGAGCTGCGCAATGCCCTTGTTGAACGACTTGTACGAACCCGTGTCGACGTTGCGCACGCTCGCGAAGTGCTCGGGGGCGAAGGACGGGATCGCCGCGTAGGCGAGCACCTCGCCCGTGCAGAGCGTGTCGCCGATCGCGAACGTGCCCGGGTTCGCAAGGCCGACGACGTCGCCAGCGAAGGCCTCGTCGACGACCTCGCGCTCGCTCGCGAAGAGCTTCATCGCGCGCGTGACGCGAATGTCCTTGCCCGTGCGCACGTTGCGGACCGTCATGTCGCGCTCGAACTTCCCGCTGCAAATACGCAGAAACGCGACGCGGTCGCGATGCCGCGGATCCATGTTCGCTTGGATCTTGAAGACGAAGCCGCTGAAGTCCGGTGCCACGGGCGGTACCGGTTCGGGAACGTCGTCGCCCACGCGCACCGCGAGCCGAGCGCGCGGAGGCGGCGCCATCTCGAGGAAGCCGTCGAGAAATAACTCAACGCCGAAATTCGTGACCGCACTGCCGAAGAACACGGGCGTCGCGTCGCCCGACATCAGCGCCGCGCGATCGAACGAGGAGCCCGCGCCCTCGAGGAGCTCGAGCCCGTCGCGAAACTCGCGATAGGTCGTCTCGTCGGTGAGCTCCGCGAGCGCAGGGTCGTCGACGTCGGCCACGCGTACGGGCGCCCGCTTCGCGCCGTGCTGCGTGCGCTCGAAGAGATGCATGTCGCGCGTGGTGCGATCGTACACGCCACGGAACGTCGGCCCGCTGCCGAGCGGCCAGTTGATGGGATAGGTCCCAATACCGAGCACCTTTTCGATCTCGTCGAGGAGCTCGAGCGGGTCGCGGCTCGGCCGGTCCATCTTGTTGATGAACGTGAAGAGCGGGATGCGCCGCGCGCGGCAGATCGCAAAGAGCTTCTTCGTCTGCGGCTCGACACCGCGAGCCGCGTCGACGAGCATGACGGCGCTATCGGCGGCGAGCAGCGTCCGGTACGTGTCCTCGCCGAAATCCTGGTGACCCGGCGTGTCGAGCAGATTCATCGTGTGGCCGCGATAGGGAAACTGCAGGACCGTCGACGTGATCGAGATGCCGCGCTCGCGCTCGAGATCCATCCAGTCCGATGTGACCGCCCGCGCCTTACGGCGCGCGGAGACCTGGCCCGCCGTGTTGATCGCGCCTCCGTATAGGAGCAGCTTCTCCGTGAGCGTCGTCTTGCCGGCGTCGGGATGGGAGATGATCGCGAAGGTCCGCCGCGCGGCGACGGCGCGCGCAAGATCGGAATCGGGGCTGAAGTCATCGGCCATCGAACCGATGCTATTCGCTGCCATGGACTCGCGTTCCGCGCCGCCATGGTGCGCTCGGCGCGAGCCGCGCTTGCCGATCGTTCATGCAAACGAAGCCGCAACTAGCGTCGTAGGTCGATTCGTGCTCGCTCATGAGTGCGTCGCGCCGCAAGTCGCACCACCGGGTCAGGTTCAGTCCACTCGGCGGGATGCGGGTGCAGCCGAAGATCAGCGACGGGGCGACGCTCGTTACGGTCGCCGTATCGCCGGAGCGATCGTCGCGCCGGTACGTGTCTCGTACCGGCGCGCGACGAGCGTCGGGCCGGACTGCACGACGAGCAACAGCTCTCGCCGGCCCGGTGCAGCCCACGCGACCGGCGATCGCGTTGCGAACCGCAGCACGGCCGGGACTTCGAGCCGCAAGCCGTCGCCGCGTTGGACGTCGAGCGCGGTGCCGACGCGGCGCACGGTGCAGTCGCCGCTGCGAAGGACTGCGCCGTCCGGGATCGCGGTGAAGCCGCTCGGGAGCCGGACGTCGACGTAGGTTCTCGTGCCGCGGACGAGCGCGGTCTGCTCGAAGCACTCGGGAACGGCCGACATCGCCCACGGCGCGACGCCCGTCACCGCCTCCGGCGCCCGCGACGGCTCGGCATCCGGACCGGTCGCGGGCGACGGCGTGCCGTGCGTGACGTACGGTGAGTCCTGCGGCGCGCGGCGGCGCGGGGCGAGCCCAACGATGACGAGCAGCGCGATCGCCACGATGAGCGTCGCGAACGCGAAGGCGCGGATCAGCGGCCGGTCACGTCGGGGCGAGCGTCACCCGCGCGCGACCGATCTTCGCGTCGGCCATCCCGTAGTAGATCTCGAAGGTCCGGTCCGGCGCGCCCGGCACGATGTCGATCCCCGTCGGGAAGACCACGTTCGCCACCGTGCCGCTGCACTCGTCGGGCGTCTCGGGCGAGATGATCGGCGCGGGGGACCGATACCGCACGATGTGCGGCCGCTCGTAGTCGTGGATGACGATGCCGCCCTGATAGCGCATGCTGATGCACTCGCCGCTGGGCCCGAGCTGCCGATTAACGCCGTGGAAGAACGAGAGCCAGCCCTCGGCGATCCGCACGGGCGGCGTGCCGCCACCGTTCTTGATCGGACCCCAATCGTCGTCGGGCAGCAACACGAGCACGCTCTCCGCGACCTTGCAGAGCGCCCGGCGATCCGCGAGCACCGGCTCGACCGGCACGTAGGCGATGCGCGTGCACTCGCGCTCCGCGGGCGGCTTCGCGAGGATCACCGGCGCCGCAGCGCACGGGTTGAGCGCCGGGACATGCACCATCGGCCGGTGGTAAAAAGCGAAACTGCGCACGCCGGCTGGCGAGAGCACGGGCTCGGGAAAGAAGACTCCGTCCTTGTCGTCGCCCTTGGGGACGCTGTCGGGCGAAAAATCCGCGAGCCCGAGCCGCGTCCAATGGAACGCGTCCGCCGAGATCGCGAAAGCGATGCGTGGCCCCTCGACGCCGAAGGCCGTATAGGCCATCAGGTAGGCGTCGAGCAGCGGGACGAACGTGACCCGCGGGTCTTCGCAGCCGTAGCCGCCCGGGGTTGAGCGAACCTCGGTCACGCCCAAGGGCTCGAGCGCGAATCCGTCGCGTTCGAAGCGCGGCTCGCGGGCCGTCCCGACTTCGCGGCAAAGCCCGATCCGGGACACGTTGCCCGCCGACACGGAGCGCGGAAAAAGCAGCAACGCGCCGTCGCGCGTCCGCGCCGTCGCCGGATTCAGGACGCCCTCGGCCTCGGCCGCGCTGCCGTCGGGGGTGAGCACCACGCCGAGGCGTTCTACGTGCGCCGCCATGTCGGAGATCGTCATCGTATCCATGGTGGGTACTCCATCGCTCTTTTCACCATCGGCCGAAGCGTCGTGTCAATGCAGGGTGGTCGAGGCGATCGGATCGTCCTCGGGCGTTACGACGTCGATTGACGACTCGGCGCGGTAGACGGAGTTGGGAACGATCCAGAGCGTGTACGTCCGATACGGGTCGACTTTCGATCCCCCGTCGAACGGCGGACGCTCGAAGGCGACGATGCGAACGCGCTGGGCGTTGGCTCGGATCGACTCGACGACCTGGTGCCAGCCCGTTTCGACGTGCGGCCCCATGAGGAGCACCACCCCGAACTCATGGTTGAAGCGCACGGGCGCACGGATGCCGAGCATCTCCAGCGCGTGCCGGTCGCGCACGACGATGATGCGGTTGCCACCGGCGCTCGGCGTCGTGCCCTGCGAGTACGTATTCACGCGGACCTCGCGACAACCCGCGAGTGCGAGCGCAGCGACGGCCGCGACCGCGAGTCTCCTCGTCATCGCGGGGCGCTTCGCGGGAAGGCCCGTACGGCCTCGCGAAAACCAAAGTCGTCGCCGGGCCGCCCCGCTCATCGTATCGTAGGATAATCGTGAAGCTCTTTCGTGGGTTCGCCGTGGCGAGCGCGGTCCTGGCATTCGTCATCGCGGTGCTCGGAAGCTGGGTCCGCATCAACGGCGCAGGTCTCACTTGCCCCGACTGGCCGCTGTGCCACGGGCAGCTCGTACCCTCGCTCGCGGGCGGGGTCGTGCTCGAATGGTCGCATCGGCTGGTCGCCTTCGTCGAGGGATTCGTCCTCATCGGTGCGATCGTCACCGGTATTCGCGTGCGCCGGCGCATTGCAGGCGTGACCCCGACGCTCGTCGCGCTCGGCGCGATCTTTCTCATCCAGGTCTCGCTCGGCGGGGCGACCGTGCTACTCTCGAACAGTCCGGTCTCGGTCGTCCTCCACTGGGGAATGGCGATGGCGTTGCTCGGCGCGCTGACCGTCCTCGCGACGCTCGCCACGCTCGCGCCGGTGTCCGGGCTTGCGGAGCACCGGTTCACCGGCAGCTCGGCGCCGGCATTCTCGATCGTCGCAGGTTTCGCGTTCGTAACGATGTGCGTCGGGGCGTACGTGAGCTCGAGTTATGCCGGACTCGCCTGCCCGTCGTTTCCGCTGTGCCATGGCACGATGTGGGGCGTCGGCGTGTCGCAGAACGTGCAGATGCTCCATCGAATCGCCGCGGTTTCGTTCGCCGTCGTCGCCGCTTTCACGACGGCCGCGACGTTCTCGATGGCCTCGCGCCGCGTGCGCGCCTGCGCGACCGCGGGCCTCATTCTCATCGCGCTGCAGATCGGGCTCGGCGTCGGCAACGTGCTTTGGCGGCTTCCTACGGGGCTGCGCGAGGCGCACGCGGCCAACGCGGGCCTGACGTTCCTGGCCTTCGTGCTTGCCGCGACGCTCGCAGCGCTCGAGCCGTATCGGGCAGCCGCCGCGGCGCGCGGTAGCCTAGCCGCGCGCAGCATCGCCACGAACACGTGAGCTCGACCCTTTCGCGGCTCGACGGCACGGTGCCCGCGCTCGCCGGCGGCTGGCGCGGGACCCTCTCCGACTACTACGAGATCACAAAGCCGCGCATCGCCTACCTGCTGCTGATCACGACGTTCGCCGCGATGGTGATGGCGGCGCGCGGGATGCCCCCGATCGGCCTGACGCTCCTCACGCTCGCGGGCGGGGCGCTCGCCGCGGGTTCGGCCGGCTGCTTCAACTGCATCTTCGACCGCGACATCGACCGGCTGATGGTCCGGACGATGACGCGCCCGATCGCCGCAGGGCGGATCTCGGCGCGTGCGGCGCTCGTGTTCGCGACGGTGCTCGGCATCGTCTCTTTCGCCGTCCTCTACCGGTTCGTCAATCCGCTCGCAGCGGAACTCTCCCTTGCCGGCAACGCGTACTATGTGCTGATCTACACGATGTGGCTCAAGCGCGCGACGACGCTCAACATCGTCATCGGGGGCGCGGCAGGCGCCGTGCCACCGCTCGTCGGCTGGGCTGCCGTCGACCACAACGTCGGCGCGCCCGCGCTCGCACTCTTCGCGCTCATCTTCCTCTGGACGCCGCCGCATTTCTGGGCGCTCGCGCTGATGGCGAACACGGATTATGAAAAGGCGAAGATCCCGATGCTGCCCAACGTGCGCGGCATCGCGCGCACGAAGAAAGAGATCTTCGTCTACTCGATCGTCCTCGTCGTCGTGTCGCTCGCGCTTACGCCGTTGCACGTCATGGGGTTGTGGTACTTCGTCCCGGCGGCGATCCTCGGCGGGGTGTTCCTCTGGGATGCTTGGCGGATGCTCGTCGGGCCGACGAAGCCGCTCGCGCGCGTCCTCTTCAAGTACTCGTTGCTTTACCTCGCGCTGATGTGTGGCGCGATGGTCGTCGACCGCGTGATCGGCTAACTGGGTGGCGAGAATCGTCACCCCGGACGCACCGCGGGCGGACGCACCGAAGCGCGTCGCGGGGCACACGTTCGACCGGTCAAACTTGCCGCTGATCGCCACGCTCGGGCTCGGCGTCTTCGCGGGCGCGCTCGACCTCGGCGTCATCTCGCCCGCCCTGCCGGCGATCGCGCATGGCTTCGGGATCGCACCGCGCGACGTCGCGTGGACGTTCACCTTATACCTGTTCGCCAACGTCGTGAGCATCCCGATCATGACAAAGCTCGCCGATACGATCGGCCGGCGCGTGATCTACATTGCCTGCGTGACGATCTTCGCGCTCGGTAGCATCCTCGCGATCGCCGCGCCGAACTTCGACGTGTTCCTGCTCGCACGCGCGATCCAGGCGGCGGGCGCGGGCGGGATCTTTCCTGTCGCAACGGCGGCGATTGCGGACCGCGTCCCGCCCGAGCGTCGCGGCTCGGCGCTCGGGCTGCTCGGAGCGGTCTGGGGACTCGCGGCGATCATCGGGCCGACGCTCGGCGGCATCATCACGCACTTCGTGTCGTGGCACTGGATCTTCGTCGCGAACGTGCCGCTCGCGATCGTGGTCGTCGCCCTCGCGCGTACGTACGTGACCCCGGGAGCGGCGCGCAAGCGCGGCGCCCTCGACATCGCGGGTATCGCCGTGCTCGCCGTCGGCCTGCTCGGCGTCATGATCGGCCTCACGCGGCTCGATGCTCGCGGCGTCACGCTCGGCAACGAGATCACGATCGGCGGGCTCGCGGTCGCGATCGTCGCGTTTCTCGCGCTCGTGCCGATCGAGCGCCGCGCCGCATCGCCGATCATCGCGCCCGCGCTCTTCGCCCGGCGCCAGCTCGGCGTCACGTACGCGCTCGAGCTCGCCATCGGCGCGCTCGAAGGCGCGCTCTTTTTCATTCCTGCCGCGCTCGCCGCCGCCGACGGGCTCACCGCCGCCGCCGCCGGCGGCGTCGCCGCGATTGGCGCGTTCATGTTCGTCGCCGTCATTCCGCTCGCGGGACGCGGGCTCGACCGCTACGGCAGCCGCGTCGTCCTGATGTCGGGCGCGCTCGCGACGGCCGCGGGCCTCGCGCTCTTCGCGGTCGAGATGACGACGCTCTGGCTCGCGATCGTCGGGATCATCGTCGCCGGCATTGGATTCGGCGCGCTCCTCGGCGCGCCGACGCGCTACATCATCACGAACGAGGTTCCAGCGAACGTCCGGGCGACGGGCGTCGGGCTCCTCAGCGTCTTCCTCATCATCGGCCAGATCTTCGGCGGCTCACTCGCCGGCGGCGCCGTGGGTAGCTCGATCGACAACGTCGATGGGTACCGCCTCGCCTACGCGATCTTCACCGCGCTCGCCATCGTGACGGCGTTCGGAACGCTCGCGCTCGCGTCTAGGGCGAAGGAACGCACGGCCCCGCTCGGCTGACGCTTCGGCGGTCAGGTCGTCCCGCGGGCGATCGTGCGGCCGAGCTTGTAGAAGATCCAGCCGAAGACGCCGACGATCGCCGCGACGGCGAAGAGATCCGTGAATCCAGAGAAGCTCGCGACGGAATTGCCGCACACCGCGATCGCCGCCGACGACAGCCAGAGGTTGAGGCGCTCGAAGGGGTTCGACGCGAGATGCTGGTCGTGGGCCACGACCGCCGCGACCTCACCCGGCGACCAGGAGCCTTCGTCGATGAGCTCGCGAACCGTCCCGAACTGATCGATGAGCACGAGCCGTTCGGGATGGATGATGCCGACGCGCTCGTCGGGGAACGTCGTGACGTCGTAGGCCGCCGCGAGGTTCAGGACGGCGTTGGGATCGCCTGTCGCGAGCGTCCACCGGGCCGGATTCGCAGCGTAGGTCTTTCCATAGCGCGCGAGCACGGCCGGCGTGTCGTAGGCCGGATCGAGCGTCATCTCGACGAGATGGACGGGTTGGCCCGCGAACGTGCGCTGGAGCGCGGCGAAGCGGGCCGAAACGAACGGGCACTCGCGCACGTCCTTGCAGCGCGTGTAGAAGAACCCGAGCACGACCATTTGCCCGTGCAGTGCCGCGAACGAGACCTTCTGGCCCCTTTGATCCACGAACGTGGCCGGCGGGGCGAACTCGCCGACCGCGACGCGATGGACGTCGCGCACGGCAGGGATCGCCTCCGTCGCGCTGACCGGTGCGCCCGTGAGCGCCTCGTGGCCGGTCACACGTACCGCCCGCAACGTTCGCGGCGTCGAATCGTCGTTGATCGTCGCCTCGATCGTCGAGCCGACCGGCACGGTCGCGGCAGCGCCGGTCGGCGCTATCCGGAATGTCGCGATACCCGCCGCAGCCCCGATCATGGCATCGTATCGAACGACGACCTCTCGTTTGGCGGGAAGCGTCGCCAGTACCAAGCCCCGGAGACTCGCATCGTGCGCGCTCGCGGCGGCAGAAGAGAGTCCGATCATCGAGCAGAACGAGACCGACATGGCTGCCAATCGCATCGACGTGACGAGCCCGTCACGATTGCGTGCCGTCGACTTGCCACTCGTGCGTCGGCCGTGGTCGCGCGCCGAGCGAAACGTCGTTATCCAAGGGCTGTTGGGGCGGCTGGTCATCGCAGTCGAACCGGGCATCTGTTTCCTCGTCTTCGCGGCGATCACCGTCGCGCTCGTCTTCTTTCGACTCCCCGCCGGCGCGAGATTGACCCGTTTCGAGGCGGCGATTGTGATCGCGCCCGTCTTCGGGCTCGCCGCGCTCTCCTTTCTCGCGTACGCCGTGGCGGTGCTCTACGCCCCCATCCGGGCGCTGCGGCAGACCTTTTTGCCGATCTATATCGTCGACGGCTATCTGCGGTTCCGTCGCCCCGACACGGATACCGAGTACGGCTCCAACGGCTACGTCGCCGTGCTCGATGACGCGCGGCTGGCGCTCGCCGAATGGCCCACGCTCGGGCAGGCCGACCACGACGACGAAGAACGTCCGGCCATGATCGAGTTCACGTTCTACGGCGGCGTCCATCGCATCGACGGCCGTGAGACGGGCGTCCTCCCGCTCGGTCTGCGGCCGCTCGGCGTCGGCCTCAACTCGCGCCGCTGACCGTCCGAGCCGCACCGACCGAAGCAGCCAACGGCGTACGAAAGGCCCGCGCTACGGTGAAGTGCGGGCCCTTCATCATCGGAGGCGCAGTCGAGCCGTCGAAACGACGGGCGTGACGCTCAGAGCTTGAGTTGCGTCCCCGTCGATGACGGCCACGCGTGGCCGAACCCGGCCTGCGTAAAGACGAGCGAGAGGATCGTAAACACCGCGATGACGGCGACGATCACGCACCCGATGACGAGCGGCGGGATGCCCTTCGAGATCGGTAGCGCGGGCGAGGGACCGGGCTCGACGTGCTCTTCCATTACGAGCGCCCCAAGACGCCAACGGCGGCAAGGACCACGAGGATGCACCCGAAGGCCATGAGGCCGAGGAGCACCTTCGTGAGTTGATTATCGAGACCGCTCGAGCCCCAATCGCGCGCGAGCTGGACGGACGTCGTTCCGCCGACGAGGAGTGCGAGGATGAAGGCGACGCCCTTTTCGATCGTTGCTGCAGCCATCGTCCCTACCAGAGATAGAACAGGAAGAAGAGTGCGACCCAGATGACGTCGACGAAATGCCAGTACAGCGTACCGGCGGTAAGCCCGAAGTATTTCGAACCCGTGTAAACGCCCTTGTTGGCCTGGATCATCAGCGTAATGAGATAGATGACGCCGACGAAGACGTGGAAACCATGCAGCCCGGTGAGCGTGAAGAAGCTCGCGCCCATCGTCGATCCGGCCCACGTGATCTTGAGGCTATGATACTCATACGCCTGACCGCCGAGAAACATGGTGCCCAAGACGATCGTGAACAGCATCCACGCATTGAAGGCGTCCTTCTTCAGGTGCTTCCAGCTCTCCATTGCGAAGTGCATGGTCGCGCCCGATCCGAACAGCACGCACGAGTTGACCGCCGCGAACGCGACGTCGAAGCGCGGGAGCTGGCCGGCGGTCGTGATCGGCGGCCAGTCCGGCACCGAGTTCCGCAGGTAGAGATACGCGAAGATGAACGCCGAGAACAGTACGACGTCGGACATGAGGAACAGGACGAACCCGAGGAGGCGCATATCGCGCTGATCCCGGTAGGCGGGGTCCACGGAATCGTACCGTTGGACCACCGCCTCGTGGCTCGCGTTGATCGAGCTGACGGCCATCGGTTTCCTTAGTGGGCGGGGAGCGGTTCGGTAATCGGGACCGCGTACATCGAGCCCTTCGAATCTTCGGGATCGAGGCCGACATACGGCAACGGCGTTCCGAAGTCGTATGGCAGCGCGAGCACGCCCGGGATCTTCCGGAAGTTATAGTACGGCGGCGGCGACGGCATCATCCACTCGAGCGTCCGCGCGTGCCAGGGGTTCCCCGGGGCGCGCTTGCCCTTCGTCAGGCTCCAGATCATGTTCGCGATGACGATCAGCGTCGAGAGCGCGAGGACGAACGAACCAACCGACGCGACGTCGTTCCAAAACTGGAACTCCGGACGATACTGCGCGACACGGCGCGGCATGCCTTCGAGTCCGAGCCAGTGCATCGGCAAGAACGTGATGTTGAACGAGACGAACGTGACCCAGAAGTGCCACTGCCCGGCCTTGTAATTCATCATCCGGCCGCTGATCTTCGGCCACCAGTAATAGAGGCCGGAGTACAGGCCGAACACGGAGCCGCCGAAGAGCACGTAGTGGATGTGCGCGACGACGAAGTACGTGCCGTTCGCGTCGAGGTCGAATGGCACGGCGCTCAGGAAGACGCCCGTAATGCCGCCGAACGTGAACGTCGCGACGAAGCCGATCGCGAAGAGCATCGCCGGGTGGAACTCGATGCGGCCGCCCCACAGCGTCGCGAGCCAGCCGAAGATCTTCACGCCGGTCGGAATCGCGACGATCATCGTGATGACCATGAACGGGAGCTGGAGCCACGGCACCATACCGGACGTGAACATGTGGTGCGCCCACACCATGAAGCCGAGCAACGCGATCGCCATCGATGAGAATGCGATCATCTTGTAACCGAAGACCGGCTTGCGCGCGAACGTCGCGAACACTTCGGAGATGATGCCGAACGCCGGCAAGATCATGATGTACACGGCCGGGTGCGAGTAGAACCAGAACATGTGCTGCCAGAGCAGCGGGCTTCCGCCCTTGCCCGGGTCGTAGAACGGCACGCCGAACTGGCGCTCAATGAAGAGCGCGGCAAGCGCACCGGCAAGCGCCGTCGTGGCAACCATGTTCAACAGCGCGGTAGCGAGCGACGCCCAGACGAAGAGCGGCATGCGCGTGAACGTCATTCCCGGTGCACGCATCTTCTGAATCGTCACCATGAAATTGATGCCGGTGAGCGTCGAGCTGATACCGATGAGGAAGATCGCGACGCACCACATCGAGGTGCCGGGCGGCCCCTGCAGCGAGATCGGCGGATACTCCGTCCAACCCGCATCGGGCGCGCCGATGAGGAACGACGTGAACAGAATGACGGCCGCGATCGGATACATCCAGAAGCTCACGAGATTGAGCCATGGGAACGCGACGTCGCGCGCGCCGATCATCAGCGGCATGACGTAGTTGCCGAAGCCGCCCGTGACGAGCGGGATGATGACCATCCAGACCATGCCCGAGCCATGCAGCGAGTAGATCCCGTTGTACGTGTCGTTCGAGACGATCAGGCCACTCGGGACGAGGAGCTGGATCCGGACGAGCTCCGCGAGCATTCCCGAGATGATGAAGAACAGCATGCCCGCGACCATGTACTGGACGCCGATGATCTTCGCATCGATCGAGAAGACGTATTTTCCGATGAAACTCGTCGGCTCGGGATGGATGTGGTCGTGATATCCGCCGAGGGCGCCAGCGTGGGCCGAAGCGACTGCCATGCGTTCTCCTTCCTACTTGCTGCTGTGAGCGACGAGATACGTCGAGAGATCGGCAATCATCGTATTCGTGAGGCCGTTGGCTTCGCGGTTCGGCATGATGCCGAGCGTTGGGCCGGGAGCGCCCGCCGTCGATTTATCGGGGCCATCGTAACCGTGTTCGAGGATGTACGCGATGTCTTTTGCGTTCGGCTTTTCGCCGGTCACGAGATTGGGATGGGCGGAATCGCTCATGATATGGCCGAGTCCGGGGCCCACGATCTTCTGATCCCAGGTGCCGTTGACGTTATGACAACTCGCGCACTTCTGCGTGAAGAGCGTCGCGCCCGCGGTCGCGTTGCCCTTGTCGAAGGCGACCGGCTGCGCCGAGCCCGCCTGCGCCTTGGCCTGGCCGGCGATCCACTTGTCGAAGTCCGGCCGTGAGTCGACATAGAGATTCGCCGCCATGTTCGCGTGGTTCGTGCCGCAGAACTCGGTGCAGATGATCCGGTATTTCCCGACGGTCTTCGGCGTAAAGCGCAGCGTCTGGATGAGCCCTGGGACCATGTCGCCCTTGAGCCGCATCTCGGGCAGCCAGAACGAATGGATCACATCGGCCGCCGTGACGTCAACGGTGATCGGCGTGTTCACCGGCAGATGCATGTCGTTGTACACCGACTGCTTGAGGTTCGCGTAGCGGAACTCGTAGTTGAACTGATGCCCGATCGCTTCCATCGTGACGCCGCCGCCCTCGGAGCGCTGCAAATCGACCCAAATCTTGATCGAAAAGATTGCAAGGATGACCACGACGATCGCGGGGATCGCGGTCCACCAGAACTCGAGGGTGTTATTGTCGTGGATCTGGATGCCGATCGTGTCCGGCGACTCGCCCGCTCGGCGGCGCCAGACGATCGAGAAATAGACCAGATACCCGGCGACGTACACGAAAATTGCATTCCCGATCACACTCATGAAGCGGAACAGGAGATCGACGTCGCCGCCCGGCTCGCCCATGACCTTCACGAACGAGTCGAACGGAAAGATGATGATGACGTACGTGACGATCAGGTTGACGACCGTCAAGGCGATCGTCACGGGCCAGAAGCCGGGTCCCAGACCCGAGCGTCGCGGCGCCGAATACTGTGCCAAGGATGCTCCTCCAAGAGCGAATCGGCGCACCCGCGCGCGAATGCTGAATTAGACTCCGCCCACGGAATCTCCGTCCACGCCCGGAAGCGCAGCAACGAACCGCCGGACGAGGACGTCGACGTTCGTGATGGCGGTTCCCACGACGACCGAACCGGCCCCTGCCGCGCTCGCCCGCGCGACACCGGCCGGTTCGCTGACGCCACCCTCGCAGACGGCAAACGGATGCCGCGCCGCGATGAAGGCGACGAGCTCGAGATCCGGAAGCGTCCGGCCGCACGTCGCCACCGTGTAGCCCGCGAGCGTCGTCGCGACGAGATCGGCGCCCGCCGCGATCGCCGCTGCCGCGTCGGCCGCCTCCGAACAGTCGGCCATCGCGAGCGCGCCCGCGGCATGGGCCGCCGCAACGAGCTCGGCGACCGAGCTGCCGTCGGCACGCGGGCGCAGCGTCGCGTCGAATGCGACGATCTCCGCGCCGAGCGCGGCGACGGCCGCGACCTCGGCGCACGTCGAGGTGATGTACGGCGCGAAGCCCGGGTGAACGGCCTTCACGATACCGACGATCGGCAGCGCGACCGCGGCCCGAACCGCCGCGATCCGATCGAACCCCTCGATGCGCACGCCCGCGGCGCCGTTGCGCTCCGCGCAGGTCGCCAGCAGCGCGATCGTCGCAGGCTCGCCGAGCACCGACCCCGCCTCGGCTTGGACCGAGACGACGAGGCCACCGCGCAGACGATCGAGCGCGCTCACGCCCGAACCGCGAGCCCGAGGGCGCCGACCGCCGCATCGGAGCGGGGCGGTCGCACGTCGGCCCCGGGCACCGCGGCCCGGCACGCGCGTGCGAACGCCTCGCGATACACGCCGCTCGCGAAGAGGCCGCCGGCATACGAGACGGGCGGCGCGGGCGACAGCCGTTCCGCGACCAGGGCGACGTCGCTCGCGAGCCCGGCGGCGGCCTCCGCGACGTCCTTCACGGCGTCCGGGTCGCCCGCCGCACCGAGCTCGAGCACGCTCGCTGCGAACGCGGCGAGCTCGGCCGTTCCGAGCCGGCCGTCGCCGAGCCGCTGCTGGAGCTCGCGCAGCGACGGAACCGCGTAGAATGCGAGCGCGCGCGCCGCGACGGCGGACCGCCGGCCGCGATCCCATTCCCGCACCGCCCGCCCGAGCGCCCGGCGGGCCAGATCGATCGCACTGCCGCCGTCGCCGAGCGTCGCGCCCCAGCCGCCGGCACGGACGAACGGGCCGTAGCTCCGCGCGCGGCCGAGCGCGACGCTGCCGGTCCCGGCGATGGCGACGATCCCTGGGCCCCCGCCGAGCGCGCCCGCATGCGCGATCTCGGCGTCGTGGACCACCGCGAGCCCGGCCACGCGCGCGAGCGTCGGCATGGGAGAGAGCCCGGGTTCGAAGCCGCTGATGCCGGCGACCGCGCGATCGACGCGCGTCTCGGCCGGCAGGGTCGCGGCGGCGAACGCGGCGTCGAGGGCCGCGTCGAGGGCTTTGCGCTGCTCCTCGAGGCGCGCCGCCGGATCGCCCGGGCGGGCGAGATCGGCACGCGGGCCGCGCCCGCGGCCGAGCACGCGTCCCGCCGCGTCGCCGACCACGGCCGTCGTGCCGCTCTGACCGCCGTCGAAGCCCGCGAAGAACGTCACCCGCGCAGCACCGCGTCGAAGGCATCCGGCGCGACACCCGCCGCAGCGGCGCCCGCGGCGCGCGCGGCCGCCTCGCTCGCATCCGGCCGCTCGGCATGCCCGCGCTCGTGGGCGATCGCGCAGGCGACGAAGCGCTCGGCCGCGGCGTCGCCGAGCGCGGCGCGCACGCGCGCGACCGCCGCCCGGTCGATGCGGATCACGCCGGCGGCCGCATCGTACTCGGCGAGGAGCCGAACGGGGCCCCAGTCGCCGAGGTCGGCAAGCTCGACGCGCGGTCCGCACTCCGTCATGTCGGGCCGGGGGCCGTGACGGCGGCGCGGCGCAGATCCACGCCGTCCGCCGCGAGCGCCGCGCGGAGCGCGCGCGGGTCGACCTCGCGCGGCCGGAGGCCGGAACGCGCCGCGAGCGCGGCGGCCGTCCCCGCGGCCTGGCCGAGCGTCATCACGGTCGGCGTCAGCCGGACCGAGGCGTGCGCCTCGTGGGTCGTCGAGACGCAACGCCCGGCGACCAGCAAGCCGTCGACGCTCGCGGGGACGAGGCAACGGTACGGGATCTCGTAGCTGGCGCCCGGCGGCAGGCGATGGGTCGTCGTGCCCTCGCCCGTCGGATTGTGGATGTCGATCGGATAGGCGCTGCGCGCCACGGCATCCTCGAACGTCCGGCCGGCCAGAACGTCGTCCGCCGTCAGCACGTACGCCCCGACGAGCCGGCGCGACTCGCGGATGCCGACCTGCGCGCCCGTCGCGATGAGCCGCGCGTTCGCGAAGCCGGGCACGTCGCGCCGGAAAAAACGCACGAGCGCCGTTACCTGCGCGCGCGCCTCGACCTCCGCGCGCGTCAGGTCGTCCGGATCGAGCGGATCGACGCCGATGACTCGGGTCATGTTCACGGTCACCTCGTCGTCGTACGGCGCCGCGAAGAACGAGACGAGCTCGCGCGGAACGGCCAGATCGCCCCGCGCGCGGGCAGCCGCCCAGAGCTCGCCGAGCCCGGCAACCGCCGTAAGCGCCGCGGCGCTGCGCTGCGCGACCGGCAGGCTCGAGCGGATCTGCTCGGGCCGCGCGCGGACGTACGCGGCGAGCGCCTCGCGATCGACGTGCCCGAGGCGGAACATCAGGCTCGCCGGCTGGACACGGCCCGCCGCGTCGCCGCTCGCGAGCGTCGCGCCCGCGGACGCCGCGACGAACGCGTCAGCCGACGCGTCGATCGTCACGGTCGCCGCATACTCCCGTTCGCCGCCGACCGTCGCGACGACGGCCCCCGTCACGGCGCCCGCGGCGTCACGCGTGGCTCGCAGGAAATAGGCGTGGAGCAGCAGCTCGACGCCAGACTCCGTCATGAGCTCGAAGAGCAGCGCCTTGTGTGCCTCGGGATCGAACGGTGTGATCGTCGCAACGTAGTCCGACGCGTCGGAGACGTGGCCGGGCGAGCCGCCCGCCGCGACGAGCCGCTCGACGATCTCCTGCGCGATGCCGCCGACGATCCGGTCCGAGCCCGAATGGAACGTCATCCAGGGGCCGACCATCGCGGCGGTCGCGGTCCCGCCGAGGAAGCCGTAGCGCTCGACGAGCAGCGTCCGGGCGCCGTGCCGCGCGGCCGCGAGCGCCGCGGCGCAGCCGGCATTCCCGCCGCCGATCACGAGCACGTCGAAGTGTGGGACGTTCACCCCGCGGGCTTCGAACCGCCACGCGTGCAACCCCGCGAGCGTGGGACGCTGGGCGGGCGGGTTCGTCGCGGGGGCGATCGCGGCGGCCGCCGCGACGACGGACCTCGTCGCGCATCGCGGCGACCTCGACGCGCTCTCGGTCACCCTCTACGTTGCGGGCGGGCTCTTCGTCGCCATCCCTCGGATCGACCGGCTCACGGCATCACTGCCGATCTTCGGCCGCTCGGGCGTCTCGCTCGAGATCAACCAGGAGGCGCTCGCCACCGCGCGCGAGTCGGCGTCGCTCGCCACGGAGGCGGCCGCGACCGCTGCGCGCGCGGGCGCGCTCTATGCGGCCTGGCTCGCCGAGCTCGAAGCCCTCGACGCCCTGGACGACGGGGGCGATCCGCTGCCGCTCGGCCTCGCGACGTTCCGGTTCATCAATACGCGGCTCGAGGATCTCTCGCGCTGGGTCGGCGGCGACGAGGAGGACGTCCGCGCGGCGCTCTGGTGGTGCGAGCCCGGCGGCGGCGCGCGGATCGTCGCCGCCCCGCGCATCCGCGATCCCGAGACGCTCGGCTACGTCTTCGCCCCGGGCGTCGGCATCCTCGGCCGCGTGCTCGCGACGGGCGAACCGGTCGAGCTCGCCGACGCGACGCGCGACCCCGAGTGGCGGCGCATCGCGACGGCACCGCCGCGCTATCACGGCCTGCTCTGCCTGCCGATCTCGGCCGAGGGCCGCGTGATCGGCGTTCTCTCGGTCGATCGCGAGCGTGCCGAACGCTTTGGCGCCGAATCGATTCGCTTTGCCGAGCTCGTGCGCTCGGTCACCGTCCTCGCCGCGCGGCGTTCGCGCGGTGCGGCGGTCAGCTTGCCTTGGCCAGGCGTGCAGCGAGCGACGCCACACGCGCGCGATTCTCGTTGAGCCGCCGGTCGAGATCGTCGAGCCGGATCGGTGCCGGTGCGGAGACGTCGCCGACGCCGGCCTCGCGCGCGAGGGCCCGCAAGCTGAGCAGGATCGAGGAATCCGACGCGTCGGTCATGATCGGATTCTACGCTCCCCGGGCTGCCGCGTCCAGGGAGCGAGGCCAGGACATCGAACGTGCGTTCGATGCGGGAAGTACAGATCGGGCGCATGCGGTGCGTCGAGATCGAGGCCAAGTCGATGATCAACCGGGTCCGCGGCATGGGCTTCGGCTGGTCGCTCAACCCGTATCGCGGCTGCGCGCACGACTGCGTCTTCTGCTACGCGCGCGCCTCGCACACGTTCCTCGAGCGCGACGGCGTCGCGGATTGGAGCACGGCGCTCTCGGCGAAGATCAACGCGCCCGAGGTCGTTCGTCGCGAGCTCGCCCGGCCGGCCTGGGCGCACGAGCTGGTCCTCATCGGCACGGCGACCGATCCCTACCAGCCGCTCGAAGCGCGCTATCGCATCACGCGCCGCGTGCTCGAGGAGTTCGTGCGCGCGAAGTCGCCCGCGTCGATCACGACGCGCTCGCCGCTCGTCCTGCGCGACGTGGACGTGCTGCAGCGGCTCGCCGCCGTTGCGGGCGCGAACGTGACGGTGAGCCTGCCGACGCTCGACGCCGCGCTCGCGCGGCGGATCGAGCCGACGGTCGCGCCGCCCGCGCAGCGCCTGCGCACGATCGCAGCGCTCGCGGCGGCGGGCATCCCGACCGCGGTCGCCGTCGCGCCGATCCTCCCGGGCATCACGGCGACCCCGCGGCGCTGCGCGCGACGTACGCGGCCGCGGCCGAAGCCGGCGCAAGCGTCGCGTGGGAGAGCGCACTGCGGCTCGCGGAGGTGCCGCGCGCGAGCTACTTCGGCTTCCTCGAACGCGAGTTCCCGGAGCTCGTCGCGCGCCACGAGCGAGCGTTCCCAGGGACGAATCTCGAGCCCGGCGAACGGCGCGCGCTCGGCGAGCGGGTCGCCGTGGCACGGGCGGGCATCCGCTTCGCACCGCGCTCGAATGAGATCGCGGCGACGCGGGTCGGCGAGCAGCTCGCGCTGCTCGCATAGCGCTCCTTCAGATGTAATTCTTGACGGCGGGCCACCATGTCGCAAGCGGCTCGATCGGCTGCGTGCACACGTAGATCGGGAGATGGTCGAAGTCGGGCAGCACGTAGGCATCGCGATAGATCGCGACCTCCCGCACCGAACGCCACTCGGTTCGCAGCAGCGCGAGCGGCATGCCGATCGCGATGATCGTCTTGCCGTCGACGCCGCGAGGTCCCCAGAGATAAAAGTTGTTGTGGCCGCTGATGCCGACCGGCAGCCCGCGCGCGCGGCCGAGAACATTCACCGCCGAAGCTTGGCCGTAATCGCGCGTCAGGATCGCCGCGTCCGCTCGCTCCGCGGGCGGCAAGTTTCGGTAGACGCCGTCGAGCGTCGCGATGAGCGCATTCCAGCCGAGTTCATCCGCGAAGTGCTGCGGCACGATACCTTCGTCGTGGCGCTCCATCTTGATGCCTCGAAAATCCAGGACGTGCTGATAGCGGATGAACGCGTGCAGCGACAGGAGCGGGAAGGCCTCGGGCGCGATCGCGACGCCGAAGACCAGCAGCAGCACCGCATATGCGATCGGCGCCCAGCGTACGCGCTCGAGCCGCTCCGCGATGAGCACGCCGCCCGTCGCGAAGAGCACGGGATAGATCGGCGCCAGATAATAGACCTTCGCGCCGAGAGCCAGATAGAGCACCGAGAGCAGGACGTAGGCGATGCCATACCAGCGCAGCGGGCCGCCGACGGAGGTGAAGAGCAATCCGACGAGCCCAGCGATCCAGAGCGGCGCCGAGAGCGGCTCCATCATGAGCATCTGCTGCAGGTAGAAATCGAACGGGCCGACGACGACGTTGACGTGTTTCGCGGCGGCGTGCAGCACGGCGAGTTGCGGCCAGCCGTGCGCAGCTTGCCAGCCGAGCGTCGGCGCGACGATTGCAAGCGCCAGCACGATCGCGAGCCAGAAGCCGCGCCGCGCGAACGCACGGCGTTCGGGCGTGCACGCGATCGCGACGATCGCGCACGCGAGGAAGAAGAACATCGAATACTTGTTGATGAGACCGACGCCCGAGACGACGCCGAGCGCGGTCCAGAGCCACGCGCGATTCTCGGCTTCCGCGCGAAAGAAGAGATACGTCGCCGCAAGCCAGATGAGCGGCTCGAACGCGTTCATCGTCAGCAGATTCCCGACGGCGAGATAGAACGGCGCGAGCGCGATGCCGATCATCGCGAGCGCCCGCGCGGAAAGGCCGCCGCCGAGCCGGCGCGCGAGCGTTCCCGTGAGGACGACGGTCCCGACGGCTGCGATCGCGGGCAGCAGCCGAATAGCGTATAGCGACTCGCCGAAGAGTGCGACCGCGATCTTTGCGACGAGCGCGATCAGGGGCGGTTGATCGACGTAACCGAGCGCGAGATGGCGCGCGCACTCCAGAAAATAGAGCTCGTCGCGCTGATAACCGTATTTCCCCGCATTCGCGAAATGGAACACGAAGGTCGCGATCGCTATGGCAAAGGTCGCAGCACGTGCAGCATCGACGCTAGAGGATTCGCGCGCCCGCTCCCGAGATTGAACCGCATGACGTACGGCTCGCAAGCCCACAAAGACCTCTTCTGTACAACCTTCGTCGAGACGCACCGGACGTTCGAACCGCGTGAGCTGCCATGGCCGGAGCTCGATTCGACTTCCATCGACCGCCTTCGTGCCATTCCCTTTTGGCCCGTCGCGCTTGCCGCCGAGCGCAATGCGGGCTACATGGTCACCGCGTTCGCCGAGCGCTTAGACGATCCGGCGTTGCGCGCGGCCCTCGCCGTCCAAGGTGTCGAGGAGACGAGGCACGCGAATCTGCTCGCGGCGATGCTCGCGAAGTACGACGTCGAGATCAAGGAGATTCCGGTCAAGCCGCTCGAGCCGACGGAGCGTAATTTCCTCGACTTCGGTTACGAGGAGTGCATCGACTCGTTCTTCGGCTTCGGGATTTTCGGGCTCGCGAAGAACATTCAGCTTTTCATCCCCGCGCTCACGGACATCTTCGAGATCGTGCTACTCGAGGAAGCGCGGCACGTGACGTTCTTCGTCAACTGGATCGCGTACGAGCGATATCGCCGCGGTCGCGCGTTCGCGCCGTTCCAAGCGTTCGCAACGGGGCTCGGCTACGCGCGCGCGATACGCCGCATCGTGACGACGTTCGGACCGAAGGCGAGCGACGGCGGCGACGGCGAGCGCGAGCTGCAGACGCAGGGCGTCGGCTTCGGCGCCGAGGGCGCGTTCGCGATGTTCGAGGACGTAACGTGGCGCTCGTTCCTGCGCGCGTGCGTCGACGGCAACGCTCACTACCTCCAGGACACGCCGGCGGGACTCCTCCAGCCGACCGTGCTCACCGAGCTCGCGCAGGCGGCGCTCGCGATGCCGATCCCGTCGTTCGGAACGCGCGTGAAGGTCGCGAAGCCACGCGAACTGGTCGCCGCGTAACGCCTCGGCGGAAACCATGATTGCGGCACGCCGAGAAAGGCGCGCCGCCGTCGTTTCCGAAACTGGCCGATCCTCAGCATACGCGGCGGGCGGTTCGCAATGTCACGGAGCTTCGCTCATTCGAAACGGGCGCCGATACCGAGTTGCGCCGGGTCGCGCTCGTGAGCGTCGCCCCGCCATCGGGCGACGTCACGTTTCTCTTCACCGACATCGAGCGCCGCGGCCGTCCAGAGCGGCTCGGGCCAGCCGTAGCTAATCGAGAGCACGTCAATGTGCACGCGCGCATCGAAGACGCCGTGTGCACGACGTCGAGGAACCCGCGCTCGCCGTGCGGCGCATCGAAGATCACGAACTCCGCCCTGGCGCAAGCGACGCGGCGATCTGCACGTCGAGTAAGAGCTCGTCGTCGAAGGCCGTGTGCCCGGCGTGGTCCGGGGCCGCGTCATCGACGCGAACGAGCGACACCACGACCGGCACGGGCGCCCCGTCCCGCTCGAAGAGCGCCCGGAAAATCCACCGCGTCGAACGTACCGCCGAATTGGATGATGCCGACGCGCTGACCGCGCCCGGTGCTTTCCGGAAAGGCGTAGAGCTCGCTGACCGCGCGCGCGTCGAGCGGCGGCACGGGGGCGGGCGGCGTGGGCGCGGGCGCATCGCGGGCGACGGCGGGCGCGGCGGCGACTGCCGTCGGCGTTCCGCGCGGCCACGTCTCGAGGCCGAAAGCGCCGTGCACGAGCGGCGCGATCGCCGCGGGCAGCCACAGGGGGCCGGGCGGCTTCGCCGTGTTCGGCCGTCGGCGACGCAATCGTCCGAGCACGCCGTCCCGAACGCCGCCGCGATCGCGCCGATCGGGCCGCGTATCGTCAGCGAGCGCCAGTGCCGCTCGACGACCTCGATGCCGCGCTGCGCGCAATAGTCGCGAATGCGCGCGAAGCTCGCAGCCAGATCGTCACCGTGATGCGGCGACTCGGATCCGTCGGGATTTCCGGGAAGCTCCCGGGCCACGTGGGCGCGGTCGTCTGCTCGAGCGCGACGAGCGCCGCCGCATCGGCGGATGCCGCGGCAGCCGGCACCGGCACGGGATCTCCCGCGGACGTCGCCGCGGCCACGTCGGTGCGCACGTGAACCTCCTCGCGCGATGAAGATGCTTTGGCCGTCAAGCATCACCGTCGTTCGCGCCGGAGCGCATCACGCACTGCGGCGCGTCGCGACGATCGCGACCGGCGCGTCGCTCGCGGCGCCGCGCAGTTCCTCGCGCGCGAGCGCGACGAGTTGCGCGGCCTCGGCGAGCGCGCCGAGCTCGGCGACGCTCCCGCCGTAGACGAGCGCGACGTCGGGGAGCGCGCGGCCGACGTCGCCGAACGCCGTCGCGTCGTCGAGCACGCGCACGAGCTCGCGCTCGACGCGCTCGCTCGTCGTGACGCGCACGACGGCATCCCGGCTGGCGGAGCGCACGACGCCGCGTGCGTCGATCACGCAGGCTGCGGCGTGGCGCCGGCCCCGCGCGGAGGCGAACGCGATCGCGAGCTCCTCCGTCGCGAAGACGAACGCGAGCTCGGCGACCGGCAGGCGCAGCGTGCGCGCCGCGAGCGCGAGCCGCTCGTCATCGGGGACGACGACGGTCGCGACGGCGATCGCGCCGCCGCTGCTGCCGCTCGCCGTGGCGCGCACGAGATTGCGCCGGGCGTCGATCTCGACGGTCACCGTCGTCATCGCGGGATCGGCGCCCGAGGCGACGGCGCGATCGAAGGCCTCGCGCCGAACGCGGACCACGTCCGCCGGCGTCGGGCCGACGATCGTGCGCTCGACCGTATCGCGGACGAGCGCGAGCGCGACGCCGAGCGGCGAGATCACCTCCGCGTCGCGCGCGAGCCGGAAGGGCAGCCGCAGCCGCTCCGCCGCGAAGGGCACGAGCGCGGCCGCGCCGCCACCGCCGCCGACGAGCTCGAGGGCGTCGCGCGGCAGCTCGTAGTCGGCGACGAGCTCGTCGATCGCGACGCGCAGCTTCTCGGCCGCGCGTTCGAGGAGCGCGCGCGCGAGCGCATCGCCCGCGACGCCGATGGCATCACCGACGAGCGCAAACGCCGCGCGCGCGCTCGCGTCGTCGCCACGCGCGAAGTCGCCCGCGGGCACGTAGCCGAGCAGGTTCGCGGCGCACGTCGGCGTGAGCGTCGCGCGCCGGCCGTCGCCTAGTTCTAGCGCGAGATAGTCGCCCGGGTCACCGGGCCGCGGGCGTATCGTCGTCACGGTCGCGCCGTCGAGCTCGGCCGGCGCGAGGAAGCATGCGTACGCAAGCCCAGCGATGTGCGCCGAACGCGGGCCCACGTCGCGTAGCGCGCCGAGGCCGCGCGCCGCGAGATCGATGCGCGGCACGCTGCCGCCCGCGATCGCGAGCGTGCGCGCGTCGAGCGTGCGCAACATCGTCCGATGGCCGCCGACGCGCGCGGGCCGCAGCTCGGGGCGGCCGCGCCGGATCGCCGAGCAGTCGGCGCTCGTGCCCCCGACCTCGATGAAGATGCCGTCCGTGACGTTCTCGTGCAGCAGCGCGCCCGCGATCCCCGCCGCCGGCCCCGAGAGCATCGTCAGGATCGGCCGCCGCGCGACCTCGGCGACGTCCATCACGCCGCCGTCGCTGCGCATGATCATCAGCGAAACGCCGATGCCGGCGTCGGCGACGGCGCGCGCCGTCGTCGCCGACGTGCGCTGCATGCGCGGGAGGATCGCCGCGTTGAGCGCGGCCGTGCGCGTCCGCGCGCGCAGACCGTACGTCGAGGCGACCTCATGGCCCGCCGTCGCCGCGAACCCGCGCGCGCGAGCGGCCTCGGTCGCGGCGCGCTCGGGCGCCGGCGCGTCGACGCCGAACGCCGCGCTAACCGCGACTGCTTCGACCCCGAGCGCCGCGAGGCGCTCGAGCGCTGCCGCGACGTCCACCGCGTCGCCCGCGCGCGCGAACACGATCGCCGGCGCGAAGAGCGCGCCCGGCGCGAGCTCGATCGGCGGCACGCGCAACTGGCCGCGCTCAACGAGCGCGGCGCGCGAGAGGAGCGCGAGGATGCCGACGCGGGCGACGTCCCCCTCGAGCAGCGCATTCGTCGCCTGGGTCGTCGAGTGCGCGACGAAGGCGATTCGCGCCGCATCGACACCCGGCGCGGCGAGCGCGCGGACGAGCCCCGCGACGATTCCCGCGGCGACGCCCTCGGGCGCGTCGTGCGACGTCGGAACCTTCACCCGCGCGACGATCGCGCGCGTCGCCGCGTCGACGACGACGACGTCCGTGAACGTACCGCCGACGTCGATTCCGACGCGCAGCGCGCCGCGCGCCGCGCTCACGGCACGAACGGCGCGCCGAGGGCGATCGGGAGGTCGAGGCCGCGGCGCGTCACCACGAACGTGTGCGGCAGACCGTCGTACGCGCGGCGCTGCGTCTGAAACGTGCCGTATTCCCACCACGGCTTGCCGTCGAGATCGTCGACGATGTCGTTCGTGCGCATGCCCGCATGCCAGGCGGGTCCACCGGGCCGCACGTAGGCGCGCATGTAGCCGTCGACCGTCTTGAAAAGCGTGTAGTAGTACGTCGGGACTGGGCGCGCCGGATCGTAGGCGAGCCCGCGCCGGAGCAGTGACCGGCCGAGCGCCGGCCGCTCGCCGAGCCACGTCGTAAAGCGCGCGAGCAGCGCGAGCCCGTCCGCGCGCGCGTCGGGTCCGCGCGGCACATACCAGACGTCGACGGGCCAGCCCGCGCAGTCGGCGAGCGCGAGCCCGAGCTCCGTATCGTCGGCACTCACGCGGAGCACGGCGACGTAGGGTTTGCGCGCGCAGCCAGTCGCGCTCGGATCGGCCGCAGTCGCATCCGTGCGAAAGCCCGGCCAGCCGCGGCCGATCGCGGCGCGCAGCTCGGCGGCCGCCGCACGCGCCGCCGGGTCCGGGTCCGCAACGATGGCGAGCGACGCCTCCGCGGTCTCGGGCGCGAACAGTCCGGGCACCGCGCTCGCGGGCGTGGGCGTCGGCACCGTCGCGGATGGCCGTGCCGACGCGTTCGCGGGGGCGCGCTCCGCCGCGCTCGCGGGCGTGCTGAAATGCCACGCCCGAACGTGCAGCAGCTGCGTGCCGAAGAGCGCGACCGCGAGCGTGCCCGCGATCGCGACGCCGACCTGATAGGGCAACGTCAGCCGCGTGAGCTCGCCGAGCTTGACGCCCGTGAAGTTCGCGACCCAGACGTTCTGCGTGTTGGTCGGATCGCAGACGTTCTGCACCTGGACGACCGCCATCACCGCCGCGACGAGCACGACGGCGGGGAGCACGCCGAGCCCCGCGAGCACCGTGTAGACGGCGATGCCGACGCCGAAGGGGTTGAGCGGGCCGCGGTACAGCGCGAGCGGCGAGAAGACACCGAAGAGCAGCACGTACGCGAGCCACGAGCGCGGCGCGAACGTCGCGACGAGGGGCGCGAGCGCGGCGCGCACGCTCGGCAGCGACGTGGCGACGAGCAGCATGCCGATGCCCATAAATAACAAGACGGCGGGCGCGACGTCCTCGACCCCGCGGATGGCGCTCGCGACGAAGACCTCGATCGCACGCCGCGGCGCCGCCGTTGCGACGCCGTAGAGCGCGGCGAGCGCGAAGGCGACGATCGGATTCATGCCGAGCGCAAAAAAGAGCACGATCGGCAGCACGGGCGTCGCGAGCGCGTACCAGGGCGCCCGCACGCGCGCGAGCGGCTCCTCCGGTTCGAGCGCCCAGAACGCCGTGCCGCGCGTTCGGCGGAAGCGCGCGAACGCGAACGCGACGAGGGCGAGCGCATCGATGCCCGCGAGCGCGTAGGCGTACGGCTGCAGTTCGCCGCGCGTGACGCCGAACGTCTTCACGTAGAACGTCCACTGCGCGACGTTGAACACGAAGCCGAGCGCGAAGGCGAGCAGGAAGAGCGTCGCCGCGGTCGCGCGCGGCACGCCGACGGTCAGCATGATCGGCAGCACGATCGACCCGACCATCACGATCGCGCCGAGCCCCGTGAGCGACGTGAAGAGCACGGCGACCGCGAACGAGAGCGCGAGCGCGAGCACGGCGGGCCGGTCGCCGCCGAACTCCGCGGCGTACGCGACGATCGTCTCCGCGATCCCCGTCGCGAGCGTCACCCGCGAGAGCAGCGCGCCGAAGATCACGGTCACGATGACGGGCGCGAGCCGCGACGTGCCGTCGACGATCGTGGTCGCGAGCCCGGCGAGCCCCGCGCCCGCGACGGCGACGATGCCGAGCGCCATCAGCGGCACCGCGAGCAGCGCCGGCAGCGCGCGCGCGTACATCGCCGCCGCCGCCGCCGCGAAGATCAGCAGCATCGCGAGCCCGCTCACGGCGCATACTCGGTCTCGAGCCCGAGCGCGCGGTCGAACGTCGGCAGCTCGTGCTTCGCGAGATAGTCGGCGTACACGGTCCGCGAGATCCGCTCGCCGCGCTCGATCGCGCGGTCGGCGGCGGCATGATAGCGTTCGAGCACGCTGCTCTCGTGGCTCGCGCGATTCTCGTACTCCCACGTCGCGCGCGCCTCGGGAACGAGGCCGAGCATCGCGTCGCGCTGCTCCCAGAACAGGTACTTCGTGAGGAAGAGCTCGCGCTCGACGATGCTCTTGGGACCGCTAGCGACGTGCGCGCGCGCGTCATCGTAGTCCGCGCGAGCCTCCGCTGCGATCTGGTACTCGCGGCCGAGCGCGTCGTAGCGCTCGGCGGCGAAGCGCATGGCGAGCGCGGCCTCGGCGTGCAGCGGCGGCGCCGGCGCCGTGCGCAGATGCGTCGTCACGTCCTCGGCCGCGAGCCGCAGCGCGCGCAGATCGACGCGCGCGCCGAGGTCGCGCAGCGCCGGGTCGAACGGATCGGACCAGAACAGATAATCGCCGTACTCGCGCGGGTTGTGCCGCACGAGCGCGCCGCAACGGCCGAGCGCCGCGAGGTCGCGCGCGTAGCCCGCGTCGTCCGTGCCGAAGAACGCGCGGGCGAACGCCGTGCCGAACGTCGCGCGGTCGACGGGGACGGTCTGCCAAGCAGCCGCGGCGGCGAGCGCGACGGGTTCCCACGTCGCCTCGTCGAGGGTCTCGCCGTCGTCGTGCCAGACGGTCTGGAAGAGCCCGAGCACGCCCGCGGCCTTTCCTTCGGTGATGAAGCGATCTTCGTTCGGGAGCGCCACGTCGAGATCGGGATAGATCGCGTTCCAATTCAGCGCGCCCGGCGCGACGAGCTGCTCGAAGCCGCCGCGCGCGATGCGATCGATGTAGGGCCGGTAGGTCGCTTCGGTGCCGTAGTGCCAGTTCACGAAGACGAGCTGCTTCGGGAGCTCGCCGAAGAGTTCGGGATGGCGTGCGAGCGCGTCGTCCCAGACGAGCGGCCGCGCGCCGCCCCCGCGCGCGATCACGAGGTCGGCGGCCGCCTTCACGTGCGCCGCGTAGACGCTGCCGAGTCCGCGCTCGGCGACGAGCGGAGCCGACGCGCCGCGCCCGAGATCGCTCGGCTCGTCCGATCCGATGTGAAAGAACGGGGGACTCGGTACGGCCGCGAGCTCGGCCGAGATCAGCCGCTCGGCGTACTCCTCACCGGCAGGGTTCGCGGGCGTCAGCAGATAGCCGTGCGGCAGCTCCGCGAGCGGCGCGTAGCGCTCGACTTTCAGCGTCTCGTGCATATGTGCGAACGTTTGCTGCTCGGGGATCAGCGCGACGGAGTAGCGCGCGGCGTACCGCGCGAGCTCCGAGAGCTCGGCGGGCGTGATCCCGTCCGGCGGCGCCGGCAGCGGATCGCCTGGACTCGCGAACACGTGCTCCATGTAGGGCGAGTAGCCGTTCATCTTGAGCCCGGCGATCGTGCGAATCCGTTCCTCGAAATAGCGCATCGTGGGCAGCGGGCCGCGCGAGACGTCGTCGGAAAGGATGCGCCAGCGGAGCGCGGGCGCGTCGGCGATCGTCGCGCACGGCACGCGCCACCTGCCATCCGGGCCGCGCTCGACGAGCTGCGCGAGCGTCGCGACCGCGTCGAAACCGCCCTCGGCGTCGGCCGCGGCGATCGTCACGCCACGGCCGTCGGCGATGAGCCGGTACGCCTCGGCGCCAGCCGGTGCCGCCGGGCCGCCGACGACGACGGCGACCGGCGCCCGGCGCCCGCCGGGCACGATCCCGAGCGCGCTCCACCGGTCGCGCACGAGCGCACTCCCGCTCGCCGCACCGAGCCCGGCGAGCACGCTCGGGGCCGCGAGCGAGCAGCCCGGCACGTAGGCGACCGCGCGCGGCCGCGGCACGAGCGCGGGCTCAAGCGCCGGTCCGCTCGGCTGCGCCGCAGCGACGAACGGCGCCGATGCGAGGGCGAACGTCGCGATCAGCACCGCGGCGGGACGGCGGACGAACGGCGGGCGGCGCACCACCGCGGCTTCGCCCGGCACGGCGCGCCTCATGCCGCGGGCGCGGTGACGTCGAACTTCTGAGCGACCACCCGAGGCGCGAGGCGGCCTGCCGCGAAGGGACAGCGATGACGCTCTCGCCTATCGACTACGGCGTTATTGTCGCATTCTTCGCCGTCAATCTCGCGATCGGGATCTTCTACGCTCGGCGCGGGGGGACGAGCGTCGGCGAGTACTTCCTCTCGGGCCGTAACGTGCCGTGGTGGCTCGCCGGGATCTCGATGGTCGCGACGACGTTCGCCGTCGACACGCCGCTCGCGGTGACCGGCTTCGTGACGCAGCACGGCATCGCCGGCAATTGGGTCTGGTGGAGCTCGGTTATGTCGGGCATCCTGACGGTCTTCTTCTTCGCCAAGCTCTGGCGGCGCTCGGGCGTCCTCACCGATGTCGAATTCATCGAGTTGCGTTATGGCGGCACGCCCGCGGCGGCGCTGCGCTTCGTCCGCGCGTGCTATCAGGGCGTCGTCGTCAACACGATCGTGATGGGCTGGGTGAACCTCGCGATGGCGAAGGTCCTCACGCTCACGCTGCACGTCCCGAAGCTCGAGGCGCTCGGCGCGTGCCTGATCTTCACGGGCGTCTACGTGACCATCGGCGGCCTCTGGGGCGTGCTCGTCACCGACCTGCTGCAGTTCGTCGTGAAGATGTCGATGGCGATCGTGCTCGCGGTTGCGGCAGTCGGCGCGGTCGGTGGCATCCCGGGACTCGTCGGTAAATTAAACGCGCGCGATCTCGCGCTCGGCCATCACGGCTCGATCCTCGCGTTCTTCCCCTCGACGGATCAGGCGTGGCTGCCCGCGATCACGTTCGCGACGTTCATCGCCGTGCAATGGTGGGCCGCGTCGTATCCCGGCGCCGAGCCCGGCGGCGGCGGCTACATCGCGCAACGCATCTTCTCGGCGCGCAGCGAGAACGACTCGCTCTTCGCGACGCTCTTCTTCAACGTCGCGCACTATGCGCTGCGGCCGTGGCCGTGGATCCTCGTCGCGCTCGCGTCGCTCGTGCTCTATCCGCACGGCGTCACCGGCATCGATGGGGAGATCGATCCCGAGCTCGGCTACGTCCGCACGATGATCGACGAGCTGCCAGCGTGGGCGCGCGGGCTCATGATCGCGGGCTTCCTCGCGGCGTACATGTCGACGATCGGGACGCACCTCAACCTCGGCGCCTCGTATCTCACGAACGATCTCTACCGGCGCTTCTTCGCGCCGGGCCGTAGCGAGCGGCACTACGTCGGCGCCTCGCGCGCGGCGACCGTCATCGTTATGGGGCTCTCGATGGTGGGTGCATACGCGATGACGTCGGTCGGCGAGGCGTGGGTGTATCTCTTCAACCTCACCGCGGGCGTTGGGCTCGTGATGATCCTGCGCTGGTACTGGTGGCGCGTGAACGCCTGGAGCGAGATCGCGGCGCTCGCGGCGTCGTTCGTGACCTCCAACGCGCTGCTGCTCTCGCACGCGTTCTCCGGCCCGAACCAGAATGCGGCGACGCTGCTCGTCACGGTGCCGGTGACGACGGCGGTGTGGCTCGGCGTGACGTTCCTGACGCAGCCCGAGTCCGAGGCGACGCTCGCGCGCTTCTACGAGCGCGTGCGGCCGAGCCCGCTCGGCTGGCGCCCGGTCGCCCGCGCGGTCGGGCCCGTCGGTCCAAGCGATCCGCTTGGCCGCGCGTTCGTCGAGTGGCTTGCCGGATGCGGGCTCGTCTACGGCGCGCTCTTCGGCATCGGCGACCTCATCTTCGGCCGGACGCTGCCCGGTGCGATCGCGCTCGCCATCGCGGCCATCTCCGGCGCGACGATCTGGGCCGGCATCGCGCGCACGCAGCGCGAGCAGCGCGCGACGAGCAGGGTACCCGCGCTCTAGGCCTCGAGCAATCGATCGCGCTGGGCGAACGCGGCCTCGACGTCGCGAACGAGCGGCGCGAATTCTGCCGACGATGCAACGCCATCGGCGCGACCCGCGAGTTCGACGAGCCCGCGGTCCGATGCCACGAGCGATCCGACCATCGCATCGCTGAGTTCCGTGTGCTCGAAGCGCTTCACAAACTTCTGGTCGCCGAACATGCAGCGCATGAGGATGGCCTCGAAGTTGCCGAGCGCGTCGCCGCCGTCGAGCGCGGCGGTGCCCGCGCGCGCATGCGCCCGGGTCAGCGCCGAGCCCAGGAGCGCGCGAACGCGGATGTCGGTGTCGTGCCGGTCACTCTCGCCCGAGTATGCCGCGTATCCGGGCACGCGGTCCCGCAAGACCGCCAGATCGTCGTCCATGCGGGCTGCCTTCCCGCTCAAGCCGCCTTGCGCTCCTCTTCCGCCGCCGGGACCGGCCGGCGCGCCTCGAGGACGTAGACCTCCGCGATGCGACGCCCGCCGCGGGGCGGCGGCGGCGCCGGATCCCCGCTCTGAAAGAACACCACGACGTTGGCGGCCGCGCCCGCGAGTGCCGCGATGCCCCAGAGCCCAAAGAAGAAGAACGTCGAATTGGGATGGCCGCCGCGCCAGCTCACGATCGTCGCGTAGAGCGCGACGCCGATGGCGAGCAGCCCGCCGACGCCGGCGAAGGCGGCGAGCTGGAGGAAGGTGGCGTCGCGGCGCCGCGGGCGGGAGGCCATATAACCATCGTACCACCGTCGGAAACATCCGACGCCGAGGCCTGCCCGTTGTCTCGCCAGTGGCTCACATGCGGGTCGCCCCCCCGGATTGGACGAACGACGACCGTGTGGAGGACGCGAGCCAACTCATGGCAAGGGTCTGCGATCACGACGTCGCGGCCTTCGAAGCCATCTACGACGCTTACAACCGTCTCGTCTACGGGATTGCGATTCGCATGCTCGGCGACCCGATGGCGGCCGAAGATTTGACCCAGGCGGTGTTCCTCAAAGTCTGGAGCGACCCGGCTTCCTACCGGGCCGGCAACTTCGGCGCGTGGCTCTCCCGCGTGACGCGCAATCGCTCGCTCGACGTGTTGCGGTTCCGCACGTCCCATCAGGGCGTCGAGCTCCCGATGGATCTCCCGCTCGACGAGCTTCTCGACGACACCGTCTTCGCACGGCTCGACGCCGAGCAGGTCCGGGGCGCGCTCTCGGGGCTGCCCGCCGAGCAACGCGATCCAATCGAGCTCGGCTTCTTCGGCGGCATTACGCATGAAGAGATCGCCAAGCGAACGGCAACGCCGCTCGGGACCGTGAAGACGCGGATTCGCGCGGGCCTCAAGAAGATGCGCGTCGCCCTCGAGGCTCCGGTTCGATGAACCACGACGCGATGCTCGATACGGTCGCCGTTCTCGCGCTCGGCGCGCTGCCGGAGTTCGAGGCGAACGAAGCGGCGGCGCACGTCCGCGACTGTGCGAAGTGTCGCGCCGAATATGCCGAGCTCCGGCCGGTCGCCGACGGCGTCGGATACGCCGCGGCTCCAGCCGCTGCCGTCGATCAGGTTTCCGCCGCTCGGCACAAGACGCGGATCATGCGCGCGGTGCGCGCCGACTCCGCGGCCATGCCGCCCACACCGAGTGAGGCGCGGATCGCGCCGTCGCGCAGCGGCTCCCCGGCGCGCTCGAGGCCGGCGCTCGTCCCGTACGGCCTGGCGGCCGCTGCGATTGCGGTCGCCGCGTATCTCGGGGTGAGCGACGCGTCACTGCGTGGCGAGCGCGATACCGCGCGGTCGGACGTCGCTCACCTACGCGCCTCCGACGCGGCGCTGCGGCAGACGTACGACGCCCGGGCCGCCGAACTCGCCGAAGCCCAGGGCCGAGCCGATTCGCTCGCCGACCGGGACGCGATTCTCACCGATGCGCGGACGAGGCGATTCGTCGTGCCGCAGGGCGAGGTGATCACGGCACACGGCCGCGTCTTTTACGCGCTGCGGCTGCCGGTGCTCGCCCAAGGCAAGGTCTATCAAGCCTGGACGCTCGCGAAGGGCGCGAAAGCCGTTGCGCCGAGCGTTACGTTCGAGCCCGGCCGCGACGGCGTCGCCTTCGTCGAGCTGCCCGTCAAGGCGCGGGACCTAGCGGCGGTCGCATTGAGCATCGAGCCGGCGGGTGGCAGCAAGACGCCGACGACGAAACCGAAGTTCGTTCGGCCCCTGTCCTAACGGGGTGACCGCCGAACCCCTTGCACGAACGGACGTCGCCGAGACGTTGCGCTATCTCGCCGCGAGCCCATTCGAGAACGTCTATCCGCACTGGCTCATCGCGAGCGGCCGAACGATGCCGGGCGAGGTGCGGGTCTGGCGCGACGAGACCGGCGCCATCGGCGGCGTCTGCTACCTCGGCGCCCAGATCGTCCCGGTGGCAACGGACCGGCGCGCCGTCGCGGCCTTCGGGGCGATCGTCCGCGACGAGCGCGTCGTCCGCACGATCGCGGGCTCGCGCAACGTCGTCGAGCCCCTCTGGGCAGCGCTGCGCGAGCACTGGCGACGGCCGCGGCTGCTGCGCGAGAGCCAGCCGCTCTACGCGCTGGACCGGCAGCCCGCCGATGACGCCTCGGACGGGTGGCCACTCGCCGCCGGCCGCGCGACCGCGGGCGACGCCGCTGAGATCGCAGAGCAGTCGGCGCTGATGATCGCGAGCGAGATCGGCGGTTCGCCCGAGCGGCTCGGACCGCTTTTCCGGCGCCGCATCGCGACCGCTATCGACGAGGGCCGCTGGTGGCGCGCCCGGCTACGCGGCGAGCTCGCCTTCATCTGCAACGTCGGCTCCGAGCTCGAGGCGACTGCGCAGATCTCCGGCGTCTGGTCGCCCGTGGCGATGCGCGGCCGCGGGCTCGCCCGGGCATCACTCGCACGCATCGCGCGCGGCCTGCTCGCCGAGCACCGGTCACTCTCGCTCTACGTCAACGATTTCAACGCGCCGGCGATCGCGCTCTACGAACGGCTCGGCTTCACGCGCGTCGGCGAGTTCAGCTCGATCTTATTTTAAGATGTGCGGCTCGAGCGGCGTCTCGACCGCCGTACCGGTCGTGCCCGGGTCCACCCGGTAAGCGCCCGCGGCCGGCTTTGCGCTGACGACAGCGCTCAGCTCGTCTCCGACGAAGTCGAGCGCCGCGCCGTCGTCGCAGGCGAGCCCCGGCGCGAGCCGGCCCGCCGCAACCGCCGCCCGATAGGCAGGGCGCCGCTCGGCTTCACCATCGTAGTGCGGACAGTGGCTGCCGGTGAGAAAGCCGAGCGCGCTCATGGGCGCGAGCGGCCCGGCCGTCGAGTCGGCCGCTCGCGAACCAACAGATCGAGCCCGCGCTCGAGCCGCAGAGCACCGTTCCGGCGAGCCACGCCTCGCGCAGGACGGCCTCGAACCCATGCTCGCGCCACACGGCGAGCATACTACGCGTGTTCCCGCCGCCGACGTGCACGACGTCGAAGCTCGCGAGGTAGTCGCGCAGATCGCCGGGCGTCCGCCGAAAGAACCGCAGCACGCCGAGCTCGACGCCGAACCGGCCGTACGTCTCGTGGAAGCGCGCGACGTAGCCGGCGTCGTCGCCACTCGCGGTTGGTACGAAGCAGACGCGCGGCCGCGGCTCGCCCGTGGCGTCGAGCACGTAGCGTTCGAGCCGCGCGTCGCCCTCGGGCACGAGCATGGCGCCGCCGGCGGCGATGATGCGCGGCTCGCTCACCGCCGCTCCGGCGGAAACGTCCCCGCGCGGACAGCGTCGGCATAGGCCCGCAGCCCGTCGCGTGCGACGCTCGCGACGTCGGCGGTGCGCGTTGCGAACGGCGGCGGGTGCGCCGTCAAGCCGAGTAAGTCGTGCAGCACGTGGACTTGCGCGTCGCACCCGGCTCCGGAACCGATGCCGATCGTCGGCACGGCGACGGCGGCGGTGAGCTCCCGCGCGACGGCGGCGTCGACCATCTCGAGCACGATTGCGAACGCCCCCGCATCGACCAACGCGGCGGCATCCGCCGCGAGCCGGTCGGCATCCGCAACCCGGCCGAATCCCGCCGTGAGCGCGGCCGTCTGGGGCAGGACCCCGATGTGGCCGACGACCGGGATCCCGGCAGCGCCGATCGCGCGGACGCGCGCGGCGCTGCGCGCGCCGCCCTCGAGCTTCACGCTCCCGGCGCCGGCACGCACGAGCGTCACTGCCGCGTCGACCGCGTCGGCGTCGCTAGCCTCGTAGCTGCCGAAGGGTAGATCGGCGATGACGTGGGCGGCCGGCGCCCCGGCGACCACGGCTGCCGTCGCCCGCGCCATGTCGTCGAGATCGACGCCGATGGTCGTCGCCCGGCCGAGCACGACCATCCCGAGCGAGTCGCCGACGAGCAACACGTCGATGCCCGCTTCCGCCGCGAAGCGCGCGAACGGCTCGTCGTACGCCGTAATGACGGGAAAGAGTCGGCCCTTCCAAGCCCGGATCTGGTCGGCCCCAAGCGATCGTATCGGCACCGGAGCGCTCTTCGGCGATGCTCGCTCGCCCCTTTTTCTGAGGGCGACTGAAAAATGACCGGCCCGGGCATACGCCTTTTATCGGCGGCGGTTTAGCCCGCCTCACTCATCGATCGGAGATCCTCGTGGGCATTCTCTCTTGGTTGCTGCTCGGACTCGTCGCCGGCTTTCTCGCGAAGTTCGTGATGCCGGGTGAGGGCCCGGGCGGCCTCATCGGCGACATTATCATCGGCATCGTCGGGGCCTTCATCGGCGGCTTCGTGTTCAGCCTTTTCGGTCACGGCGGCGTGTCGGGCTTCAACATCCCGAGCATCATCGTCGCGTTCATCGGCGCGGTCATCCTGCTCTTCATCGTCCGCTCGTTCGCAGGCCGTCGCGCAGTCTGACCTCGAGCTCACTCGGTGACGACGACCGCCTCGAAGCCACGCTCGCCGATCGCAGCCATGATCGCGGGCAGGTCTTCGGGGCGCTCGACCTCCACGGTCACGTCGAGCTCGGCGTGCTTCGCCGAAAGGCTTCCGAAGACGCGGTGATGCGCGACGTCGAGGACGTTGGCCCCCGCCTCGCCGATAGCGATCGCGACGCTCGCGAGTTCGCCCGGCTTATCGACCATGTGGACGCGAATGCGCGCCACGCGTCCCGAACGCATGCGATGGCGCACGATGACGGCCGCGAGCATGCCGAGATCAATGTTTCCGCCGCATAGGATCGTGCCGATGCGCTTTCCCGCAAATCGCTTCGGATCGGCAAGGATCGCCGCGACGCCCGCCACGCCTGCACCCTCGCAGAGGAGCTTCTCGCTCTCGAGGATCTCGGCGATCGCGGTCTCGATCGCCGATTCCGAGACGAGCACCACGTCCGCCACGCCGCGACGAATGTGCTCGAGGTTCAGCACGCCCGCGCGCTTGACGGCGATACCCTCCGCGATCGTCGGGACGCTCGGCGCAAGCGCCACGTCGCCCTGCGCCGCCGCGACACTCGGATAGAACGCCGACTGCACGCCGACGACGCTCGTATCTCGGCCGAGCTCGGTGACGGCGAGCACGGCGCCCGAGACGAGCCCGCCGCCGCCGATCGGCACGAGCAGCACGTCGAGTTCGCCCGCGTCTTCGAGGAGCTCGAGGGTGGCCGTCGCCTGGCCCGCGATGACGCGCGCGTCGTCATAGGGATGCACGACGACGGCGCCGCGCCGAGTCGCCAGTTCGCGCGCGTACGCCGCCGCGTCATCGAAACCGGTGCCGTGCAACACGACCTCCGCGCCGTAGTCGCGCGTGCGGCGGACCTTCAGGAACGGCGTCGTCGCCGGCATCACGACCGTCGTGCGCAGTCCCAGGCGCGTGCCGTGGTAGGCGATCGCTTGACCGTGATTGCCCGCCGACATCGTCACGACGCCGCGCTCGCGCTCGGCCGGCGTCAGCGAGAGCATGGCGTTGAGCGCCCCGCGCTCCTTGTACGAGCCGGTCACCTGACGGTTCTCGACCTTGAGGAAGACGTCACCCCGGGTGAGCTTCGAGAGCGACTCAGCACGGATCGTCGGCGTGCGGCGGATCCCGGGGCCGATGCGCTCCGCGACCTCGCGGACCGTCTCCATCGTGCGTGCGTCGATCATTGGGCCGTCGTTCACGACGGGGCCCGGCTCTCCGCCCTGCGAAACGCGTTTTCATGATCGCGCGCGCCGGGATCTCGCTCGCCGACGACGTCCGCGCATGCTATCGCCTCGCGACCACGGCGGACGCACCGGCGATCGGGCGCGCGCTCGCCGTCGTCGCCGGCCGCCGAACGAGCGGGACCGCGCTGCTGCGCTCCGCAGCCGAGCTGCGCAGCGCGCGCCGCGATCGCGCGGTCGTCCGGCTCGAGGCCGCGCTCGTCGCAAGCCCGCCCCGCGAGCGCGCGTACGTCGCGGATCTGTACGCACCACTGCTGATGGCCGAGCGCGGCCTCGATGACGTGCTGGCGCTCCTCGAGGGCTACGTTCCGCGCGAGCTGCGCGCGGGCGACCACGCGTTGCGCAGCATGGGCGCTCGCCATGGCCGGCCGGCGCGGCGCAGCGCGCGACCACCGGTCGCAATCGATCGAGCTGCTTCAGGGACGGACGATCCTGCCGGCTCGCGTTTGGCAACGGCTCGCGACCGCCGCGTTCTTCCTCGACGAGCCCGACGGCGCGATCGATGCGGCACGTCGCTCGGTGCGGCTCGCGCTCCGCCTGCACGATTACCGGACGGCGATGATCGCACGTTCTGCCGAGTGCAGCGCGTGCAACGCGATCGGAGACTGCGAGGGCGAGTATGCCGCCGGCGTCGACATGCTTGCCTTCGCACGCCGTGCAGGCGATCGTCTCCTCGAGCGGTGGAGCCTCGGGATCTGCTACGGCGTCGCGGCTGAGTTCGGCGAGTCGGAGCGCGCGCATGAGTTTGGAGCGGCGCTCGAACGTGCCGGCGCGCCCGGACGGGGTACGCCGCGCGACTGCGAGCTCATCGCGGGATCCCTCACACTCGTGTGGCGCGGCGACTTCGGCACGTTTGCCGCATCTGCGCTGCGGCTGGCGAACGAGCCGACGGTCTCGCCCGCGGCGCGCGCGCTCGGGACCGCGTTCGCGGCGCTGGCGCACGTTGCGCTCGGCGATCTCGCGGCGGCGCGCCGCGCGTCGCGCGAGGCGCTCGGGCTCGCGCGCCGGACGGCACCGAACGAGCCCGTCTACGACGTGCGCTACCGGCGGCTCGCGCGGCTCGTCGCGGCGACCGCGTGCATGCTCGTGGGCGACGTCATCCGCGGCCGCCGCGCCCTGAGCCGGCACGACGGCCGCACCGATGCCGACGCTGACGCGATGCTGCGCATCGTCGCGGGCGGCCACTGGTCGGACGCCCCGCGCGCGATGCGCGGCTTCGCCCGGGCCGTCCACGCCGCCGTCGCGGCGATGCACGGCGAGCGGGCCGGACCGCTGACGACGCCCGAGGTCGAAGTGCTCACGCTGCTCGGCCACGGTCTCTCGGCACCTCGCATCGCGGTGGAGACCAATCGGAGCGTGCATACGATTCGCGCTCACACGCGTTCCGCGATCGCGAAGCTCGGCGTGAGCGGCCGCGGCGCGGCGATCGCGCGCGCGCGCTCCGACGGCATCCTTTCGTAGACGCCATGCGCGTTCGCGGATCGCCTGGTCACTATTGACCACGGCGCTCCGACGTTGAAGCGCTATGGTCGGTCGTGCGTTCGGTGCGAACGTGACGACGAAAGCGGTCCCATGGCGGAAACCACGTGCGGCACGTGCGACTCGACCGATTTCGAGCTCGTCACGTTGCATCCGGCAGGCGCCGCCGCCGGCATTCTCGTCGCGCAGTGCGAGAACTGCGGCGTGCCGATCGGCGTCGTCTCGTCATCGCCGATCTCGCGCGCCGTCTCGGAATTACGCCTCGAAGTGGACGCCCTGCGGCGCGCGATCGACATCGGCTGACGAAACGCCGACCGACGGCAAATTACGCCGCCGGCGGCGACGCGGCTTCGGCTGCCGAACGCGCGGCCGCGAGCGTCGGCCGGAGTGCCATGATGCCGAGGAGCGCCGCCGTCGCCGTATCGCGGCCGCACGAGAGGACCGCGACCACGCGGCCGTCCTTCACGAAGTAGCTCAGGAACGCGAGTTCGGCCAGGCTGCCGTCCGTGACGATCTGATCCCAGCGCTCGGCGTGGCCGAGATAGCCGAACCGCTTGCCGAAATGAAACGTCCAGAAGAACGGTACGCCGTCGTACCGGACGTCATGACCGAGCATCGCTCGCGCGGCGACGAGCCCCTGGGCCTGCGCGACGCGCCAGTGCTCGATCCGCGTGCCGTCCACATTCGCAACGTCGCCCGCGACCCACGTGGCGCCCGCCGCGCGTAGCGTCGCATCGACCGCGACGCCGCCGCCCGTCGTCGCGAGCGGCAGGTCGTGCTCCGCGGGCAGCAGCGGTGAGACGCCGACGCCGAAGATCACGACGTCCGCGGCGATGCGCTCCTCGAAGGCGTCGCCACGCACGTTCACGCCCTCGTCGTCGATGCTCACCACCTCGGCCGCGAGACGGAACTGCGTGCCGTTCTTCTCGTGCCACGCGACGAGCGCGCGGGCGGCCGCCTCGCCGAACTGCTTTACGAACGGAAGCTCGTCCTCGCCAACGACGGTAACGGCGAGCCCGTGCTGTACGAGCGCCGATGCCGCTTCGAGACCGATGAAGCTCGAGCCGATCACGACGGCGTGATCCTTGCCCTCGGCCGCCGCGAGGATCGCGTCGACATCGGCCGCGTGGCGAATCGTGAACGCGCGCTCGGCGCCCGGCACCTCGAGCCGGCCGGGCCGGCCACCCGTGGCGACGAGCGCGGCGTCGTAGCGCAACGTCGAGCCGTCCGAGAGCCGAAGCTCGCGCGCGGCAGTGTCGAGTTTCGTCACGGTCGCCTCGCGCCGCTGCACGTCGTGACCGTCGAAGGCGTCGAGCCTGGCCTTCGCGGTCGGCGACTTGCCGGCGAGGGCGTTCTTGGAGAGCTGCGTGCGGTCGATCGGCTCGCCCGCAACGGGATCGATCGCAACGATGCGGCCACCGAAGCCGCTGCGCCGCAATTCGCCCGCGGCCGCGGCGGCCGCGGCGCCGGCACCGACGAGCGCGACGACACGGGCCGTCGTCTCGGGATCCGACGCAGCCTGCGGCGCCGCGACGGGCTCGTCGCCGACGACCACGGTGCCGCCGTCGATGCGTACCGGATACATGCGGAGCGGTCGCAGCGGCGGCGGGTTCAGCAGGGCGCCGTCGAGCGCAAACTCGCCGAGGTGCCACGGGCACACGATGCGGCCGTCGCAGAGCGCGCCCTTCTCGAGCGGCGCACCGGCGTGCGGACACTTCGCCTCGACGGCGACGATGCCGTCCGGCCCGTGGACGAGCAACACGTCGGCGTCGCCGGCCTTCACGGCCTTCATGTGGCCCGGCGGCAGTGCCGCGACTTCGAGTATTCGGTAATCGGTCATGGTCGGTCGGCCTCGTTCGCGTAAGCGTTTCGGATGAGCAGCAACGCGACGACGATCGCCGCGTTGTTGAGCAGGATCGCCCGCGAGAGCAACCCCTTGTCGACGCTCGTGACGCTGCGCGCGGGAAGCGCCGCCGAGACGACGATGACATACCCGATCATGACGCTTATCGCAAGCACCGGCCGATAGCCCGCGAACATCGCCGTCGCGGCGGCGAGCTCCGTGCTGATCGCGAGCGCAAGCCCCGGCCCCGCCAGCGGCAGATCGTAGCTCTCCATCATGCGTCGCGTGCCGTCGAACCCCGCGAGCTTTCCGAGCGCCGAGGCGGTGAAGAGGGCCCCGAAGGCCTTGCTGCCGATGGCGGCGAGTGGGTTCATGGTGATCCTTCCGGTGAGGGACGTAACCTAGCGACGTCAGTCGAAGGCGTGTGTATGACCCCGCTCGACCTTCGTTCGGCACCGCCCCGGCCACCGCGCGAGGCGTTCCTCGGCGTTACGTTCCTGCCGCGCACAATCGATAAACTACGCGCCCTCTTGCCGGGCGGCGATAGCGGCGCGTATCGAATGACGGGATTCTCGCTACGGCTCTTCGAGATGTTCGGGACGAACGAGGCGCGGGCGCTCGCGGCCGTTCGCGACGCCGCCGACGACCTCACCGCCGCCCGCGCGATCGTCGGCGACGCGAGCGCGGAGCAAATCGCGACCCTCAACGCGACGTTGGAATCCATCGAGCCCTTCGTCATGTTCCGCGAGCGGGCGCACGTCATCTTCCGCTTCGCAGTCGACCGGCCCGACCCGCGCTACGCCCTCGATCTGATCCTCGAGGACGACCGCCGCTCGTTCGGAATCACGTCGAACGAGCGGGGAACGGGAAGCAATGGCAAGTGAACGTGACTCGCTCGTTCGCCTTTCATCGTTCTGAATGGTTGAGTAATCAACCGTCGCGTTGAGCCGGCGAGGAAGCGCTATCGAGATCACGCGGGCGCGATCGAGTGGCCATGCTTCACGGCGATCTTCGTTATCTTTTTAGATCCCAGCGACCCTACGGACCTACACCGCTTTCGCTCGGCATCGGTACACGCACCGCACGAGCCGTTCTCATCCCGCTACTTGTTTCTCAGCCCAAATCGCCTCAAGCGCCCGTGCCAATCGATGCACGAGGTCGTCGGCCGTCGCTTGTGCCAAGCGGTGCCCGATGAAGCGATCGAAGAGCGAGCCGAGTGTCCCAAAGGGCGGCACATACTCGCCGTGAAGGATGATGCGCGTCCGAGAACTTTCAATGCGGAAGCGTAACACTCCGCGGAAATCCGGAAGCCACCGCGACAGCGCGTTCCAATCAAATACAATTTCGTCGTGCAAGCGTCCCGGCTCGGTGATGTCACGCTGGCGCCGAAAACGAACGGCGACAGACTGATCTATGGTTCCACGAAGCGGCAATCCGAACGCGCGATACGGAACGCGGACAATTTCGGGGGACGTCTCCAACTCCGGAAAGATGACGTGCGCCCGTTCCACCGCAAGTGAGAATGGGCAATCGACTAAGAGCTCGACACGTACGGCCGATGGCTGCCCGTTCCACTTCGGTCCAGACCGCAGGTTTGCTGGGTCATTCATGCTCAGCCTAACTCCATCTCAACTTCGCAGGAACCCTACCCAGAATCTTCGATCGATTCGAGTAGATCGGAAGAACGAAGGCGCAAACCGCCGTCCCCCGATTTAACCAGCAAAAAAAGCGCAGAAGCCGCGAGATATCGCGGCTTCTGCTTCAGAATTCGGGGAATGCGCGCTGACGAAAAACGTCCGTCGGCGTTGAGCGCACCTGGCGGTGGCCTATTTATGCGCGCTTTCCACTAGACGATTCGGTGGATCTGTTGCGGCCAATCGGTCCTCCTTCATTTGGGGCCCGTTTATGTCTGCAGACGCCTATAACATACTCTCAATCACGGCTCGTGTAAAGCAAGCAGTGGGGCGACGACGACTACGTCGCCGCCATGGCCTTACACGCCGAGCCGGACCGGTTCCGCGGACCGCTCGATAGGGTCGGCGAAGAGCCGACCTGCGAGGTTCCACGGGAAAGCAACGCAGGGTTCATAGTGACGAGGTTACGCTGGAGGCGGTTCGCTTCGGCGGGAGGTTGCATCGCTCAAGGGAGACCGTGACATCATAAACAAAGCGACAAGGTTCCTTGCGAGCGAGCCCCGGTGAGATACGCATTCATCGAGGAGCAAAGAACGGAAAACCGCGTCGCTGAACTAGCTACACTTATCCGCACTGCTAAAACTCTTCTGTATTCGGCAAATAGCTTGCTGCCTTGTAAAATAAATCGACTTAGACCGTGCCTGATAAAATTGATTTTAAACACGGTACATACGACCGATTTCTGGCGGACGGACGACGTCGTGGAAGCGCCTCCAGGCGGCTCTCAGGTCGGCCCGATCGCCGGACAAGGCGCTGGCGACGCAATCGACGAGACTCTTCACAGGAGCTAATAGAACTCGATTAGATTGACCGCGTTACGAAGCGGGCGTCCAATTACGAGCCGCTCAATGTTCTCACAAAAGATCTCGACGATCCGGCGATTCTCGTGGAAAGAGAGCGCTGCGGTGTGCGGACTCATGACGACGTTTGGCATGTCCCAAAATGGATGGTCGTTAGGAAGCGGCTCCGGATCGAATACGTCGAGGACTGCTCCGGCGATGCGACCGTCCACGAGCGCTGAAAGAAGCGCCGCAGAGTCGACGACCGCACCGCGGCCGACGTTCGCGAAGATCGCGTTGGGACGCATGCCACCAATAGCCGATGCGTCCACCAGATGACGTGTGCGATCGGTAAGGGGTAGCGTTACCACGGTAGCGTCACCGTGTCGCATGACCAAGCCGATATCTGCGGTCGTGTGCGTCTTGTCGGCGAGCGGATGAGCTTCGCCCGTTCGTGTGACCGCAACCACGTGCATTCCGAACGCTCGAGCTCTGCTGGCGACCGCGCAGCCGATCTGCCCCATTCCGACGACTGCGATTTCGGAGCCTTCGAGCTCCCCCATGACGTAGTGCTCCCAACGCCGATCGCGGCGCAATCGCGCTAGCGTCTGAGCGTCCTTTCGCAACGTCAGTAGGCCGTAGAACACGAACTCGGCGAGCATTGCGGCGTGAACTCCGGCCGCCGACGCGAAGAGAACACGATCGAGAATCGCCGTATCCAGTCGGGCGCGCTGGACGTGCGCGCCCATCCCCGCCGACGTGCCCTGCACAAAGCGTATGCCTTGTCCGACTTCCAGTGCCAGCGTAAGAGACACGCTCGTTTCGCCCGGATACCCGAAGAGTACGTCGGCTCGACGGAGGAGAGCATGCCAACGCTCGTTACCGGCGGCGTCGAGGAGGAGCGGTGCACCGGCGTGATCGTTCGGATACCGCGGACGTGGAAGAAGGTCCGGCTCGAATGTTAGCTCTTCGACGAAGGGCAAGGCGCGGATTCGCTCGAGGTGCTCGATCTCGAGCGGGAACCCGATGAGGACGTTCATCTGCTCACCGGACGTCAACGTCCTGCATCGCGTCGAATGGCGTCAGTAGCGGAGGAGCGTACTCGCGAACGTGCCGGTTCCACGCATAGCCGCCTTTCCAGACGTAAAGCACGATGGACGGCATATCCGTGATGAAGCGGGTTTGAGCTCGCGCGAAGAGCCGACGTCGATCCGCATCGTCGTACGATGAATCAACATCTCGCAGCAGCTCGTCAAAACGCGGGTCGCAGAAACGTGTCGCGTTCTCGCCTCGCGGCGGGATCGTATTACAGCTATAAAGACCATTGACGTCAGATACGGCTTCAAGCGTGCGAGGGAACGCGTCGACGTCGTACTTGCCGCCGTACAGGATGCCGCCTGCGCTGATCTGGGCTCGAAAGCGCGACGGATCAAAGCCTTTCGTCTGAATGCCGATCCCCGCCGCGGCCAAGGCCGACCGTAGGTACTCGATCGTTCCGATGAGTTCTTCCGTCCCGATCGGGTAGACGAAGCTCAGCTCGAGCCGCTGCCCATGTTTCGTGCGCGAGCCGTCGGGCTGCAGCCGCCAGCCCGCCGACTCGAGCAGCGCACGCGCCGAAGCCGGATTAAATGGAGTGGTCGGATCATCGGCCGCCGGTGGATCAAGTGGGATCACGACCCCATCGTGCATCGTTCCGTATCCGTGCAGGACGGTTGCAATTAGGCGCCGTCGGTCGAGTGCTCGAACGATAGCCTGTCGAACCCGCACGTCTGCCACGAGCGGCCGTCTGGTCTGAAAGTCGAAATTGGTTGTCCGGAAGTTCGGCTGCACGAAGACATGTAGGGCCGGCACGTTCTGCAACCGCAGCGTGTAGCTCGGCGGCATGAGCGGCCACAGGTCGACCTCGCCCGTCTGGAGTTGCGCCGCAAGCGTCTCCTGCGACGATAAGAGCTTGAAGGTGATGTGTTCGAGCTTCGGCTTACCGCGCCATGAATATGGGTTGGCCTCGAGCTCGATCGCGTCGCCGCGGCGCCACTCGACGACCCGAAACGGGCCTGTTCCAATGGGCTTCGAGTTGTACGGCGCCGTATTGATGTCGTGTAGGCGGCCGAGGACGTGCTTCGGGAGGATGCACGGCTCGTTCGCCGCGGTGCCGAAGTATAGCGGCACATAACTGCCATACGGTCGCTTGAGATGGAAGACGACGGTATATGGGTCGGGCTCGTCCATCCTCTTAATCAGGTCCCAGCCGGACGTCCCCTGCTCTTCGTTATTGGCGGGGTTCATGATCGCGTGGACGCTGAAGACCACGTCGTCGCCGGAGAAGGGCGCACCGTCGGACCATCGCACGCCGCGCCGGAGATGCCATGTGATCGTCGTGCCGTCGGCGGAGATCCCGTGGTTCTTTTGCGTCGGGACGACGGTGGCGAGTTCTGGAACCGGACGCGCTCGAGCGTCATACCGGACGAGGTATGCTTGGGTGAGCTCGGAGATGTCGCCGGTCGTCGCGCCGGGATCGAGATGGATGTTGAGGCTGTTTGGGTCGCCGAGTCCGTTCGCGACGACCAGCCGGTGCGGGTGTCGGGAAGTCGAGACGCCGCCGAGGCCGGCGCGCGAGCACGAGGCAAGGGAACCGGCAACAACGAGCGCCGCCAGCGCTCGCGTGAAGCGACCGGTCACGACGCTATCTCGTCGCGTATCCAGGCGACGGGGACCGAGCCGAACGCGAGCAGCTCATCGTGAAACGCCCGCGTTCCGAGCAGCGACCGCCGCCGAAGCTCGGCGATGGCGGACGTTCCCACCCAGTACATCAGGCGACTTCCCGGAAAGAGCGAGTTCCGTACGGTTTCCAAGACGACGCGTCCGGGGGCAAACGCGACGTCGTCCGTATAAAATCTCTGGACTTCTTCGAGCGTCCACCGACCGCTGTGGAGTCGTACGTCAGCGAGACAGCACGCGATGTTCTGCAGCGTAAAATATCGCAGCAGCACGCGCTCGGTCTGGGTGTAAAACCCCGGTACTTCTTCGAGGAGATCCTCGGCGTAGCAGGCCCAGCCCTCGACCATGGTTCCGGAGCCGGGCAACGCGAGCGCCGCCGCTCCGTCCGTGCCTGCAATGCGGGCGAACCGGGAACGAGCGACTCGCGCGCGCGCATTTTGCGTGTGATGGCCGATGCTTCCATGGTGCACAGCGTGCACGAGCTTCGCGTCAGACACGCTCGGGTCGCCTACGGACCAGTATGTGCTGCCGGATCCGGGAAAGCGAGCGGCAGGCGAGCGGTAGAACAGGAAGTAGAGGTCGCTGGCGACCTCGGCCGCCCACGCGGGCAACGCCTCGAACGACAGCCGATAGTCCCTGGCCGGCGTGATGAGCGGCTCGGCCGCGACGAGAGCGCGCTCATGCCATGTCTGGAGGACGGCGAGCGTCGTTGCCGGTGCCGGTTTCTCGGCAGCCGCCCGCGCGACGATCTCTTGCCACGTGCGTGTGGGATCGACGCGTCGGGCAGCTTCCTCGAGAGCGTCGCGCGCATCCTCGAGCGCGCTGGCCGCGCGCCGCTCGAGCGACTGCGGAGTTTCCTCCAATCCGTGGATCTGCCGCATGACGAAGCCGAGGTGGTCGACGCCGCAGGCGGGGTCAGCGTCCTCGTGTGCCGAGAGCGCCCTCGCGAACCGCTCGGCGGCGGCGATCGCCGGGGCGGTCTCGCCCGACGATAGGACGCGCGCCCACGGGTGCTTCGGGAGTCCGCTCCGGAGGAGCGTCGCGAACGCGGCGGCCTCCGTCGCCGCGCGGTTCGCCCACGGCTTCGGCATCGGCGCGCCGGCGAGAACCGCGCGTCCATGGTCCAAGAAATCCGCTATTTTCGCGAGCCGGCTCCGTAGCGCCGGTACGGTGTTCGGATCCTCGCGGAGAAGGAGCGCGATGACGCCGAACGTCGTTTCACTCGTATACCGAACCGGATCGCTCGCGAGTCTGCCTTGCGCAACGGGAGCGAGCGACGCCTCGCGAAACGCGCGGATGTATCGTGCATCGAGTCTGGCGCCGATGTCATCCGGCACCTCGGTTGCGTCGAGCCGCGTAGCCAGCCGCTCGAGCGCCTCCAGGGTCGTCGGTTCCGACACCACAGCTGTTGGCAGCTCGGTATCGTACGCGGTCTCTCCGGCGAAGGACGCCGTGACCGGGTTGAGACTCCAGAAGAGCCGTAGCGCGTCGTCGACGAGATCGTCGAAGGTGCTCACGCCGGCTCGTCCTCTGCCGGGATGGGCACCCACCGCCTCTCGCGGTGCGCTCGAACGAGTGCGTCGACGATCTGCTGGCTCTTCGCGCCGTCGTGAAACGTGCAGTCGCCGGGTGCGTCGTCCGCGATCTCGTCGACGAAGTGGCGCACGAGATTGCGATAGTAGAGTTCCGGCCAGGGCGTCGCGAGGGTCGTTCCCGGCGGGTACGCGGCCGCGTCGAGCTCGATGCGCCGGAAATCGACGGCGTCGGCGCTTGCAAATGTCAGCGTCTCCGCAACGCCCCGCTCGGCGACGAGCCGTGCAGTCGCGGCACCTCGCGACCCATAGACGCGGATCTCGACGCCCGGGTAATTTCCGACCGCAACGTACGAGGTCTGGAGCAGGCCCTGCGCGCCCGAAGCGAACTCGACGATGCCGACCGTTCCGTCCTCGATCGCGATCCGCTGCCGGCCCGGCTCACCGCGCACGACGCGCTCCGGAACATAGGTGTGCATGCTCGCGGCGACCGCGGAGAAGTCGCCTGCGCACCAGCGCATGAGGTCGACCAGGTGCGAACCGTAGCCGACGACCGAGGACGGGATCAGCTCGTCGCGCTTCGCGTCTGGCGATACCTGGCGCAGCGGGAAGTCGGGATCGAGAAACTGGGAGTTCTGCTCAAAGCCGTGAACGTGGAAGAGCTCGCCGAGCGTCCCATCGTCGATCCAGGCTTTGAGCGCGCGCATTGCCGGCGAGTAGCGGAACGTGAAGCCGAGTTTCGTGCGCACGCCCCGCGCGGTCGCGGCGCGCGCGGCGCCGAAGGCCTCCGCCGCCGTTTCAGCGAGCGGCTTCTCGCTGAGCACGTGCTTACCGGCGGCGATCGCGTCGCAACTGAGGCGCAGGTGCGTATGCGTCGGCGTGCAGACGTCGACGAGCTCGACGTCGGGATCCGCGAGGAGCTCCCGATGGTCCGTGTAGACTTTTGCGATGCCGTACCGGGCTGCCATCCGCTCGGCGCGCTCGGCGTCGACATCGCAGATCGCGACGAGCGCGGCGCGGTCGCACGCCGCGTAGCCCGGAAGATGCGCCTCCTCGGCCCAGCGGTGCGCGCCGACCACGCCGACGCCGACGGTCCTTGCGCTCATGGAAGCGCCTTCCCGAGCTCGGCGACATACGCTTCGAGCTCATCATAGTTGTGGAAGCCGAGCTTCCGACGGCCTTCCTCGATCTCGTAGATCATCTCGTTCATGCGCGCGTTGAGCCGTATGTCAGCGCCTGCGTCGCGGCCATACTCGACGAGTTTTCCGCTGGACGATCGGACCTCGGAGGGGCGGTTTCGATAGACGATGTCCCACCAGATGCCCGAGCCTTTCTTGCGGAACGCATGCGACGACGTCTGGTCTTTCTTGAGCAGCCAGATCGCATGCTTGACGTTCGCAAGAAGCCTCTCCGTATCGGCGGGGGTTTGAGGCCGGTAGTTCCGCGGATCGAAGAAGTCGAAGGGTTCGACCGTGATCCCGTTCGCGTCGGCGATCTCGAGCGCTTCGCGTACGATCGCGCCGGCGATCCGTGGCGTAACGCTCGTCGCCGAGCGTCCGTGCGATCGGCGCGTCGACGAGCGCCGAAAAAACGACTTGGGCGGAGTAGACCTCTTTCGCCCAGATTTGTCCCCAGACGTTGCTCGAGAGCTGTACCTCGGTGAGCGTGCCGAGCATGGCGGCGAGCTCGGCGAGCCGCTGACTCGACGTGCCGTCCATCTCGCCGAGCTGGATCGGCCCCTCGTGCACGTGCTCGATGTGGCCCGGGTCGACGAGCGCGCCGCCGTAGTTCGGAATCGATCCGAGCACACGCTCCAAGCCGCCCAGGCGCTCGTCGCCGAGCAGCTCCGCAATGCCGGGCTCGTTGAAGCCGTTCTGGAACGAAACGATGAATGTCTCCGGGCCGACGAGCGGGAGGAGCTGACGCACCGCGTCCAGCGTGTGCTGCGACTTCGTCGCGACGAGCACCGCTTCGAGTGGGCCCTCGAGTCGTTCGGGCGTCGTCGCACGAACCTCGACGCGCTGCTCGCCGCGAATACCGTCGATGAAGAGCCCGCGCTCGTTCATGGCGTCGACGTGTTCGATCCAGCGGTCGACGAGCATCACGTCGAATCCCGCGCGCGTCATGTAGGCGCCAGCAAGGCCTCCAATCGCGCCGGCGCCGACGATGGTCACGCGCACGCAAAGACCGCACTCAGCGTCTTCGTCACGTCGAGCTCGTCGAGCCGCTCGACGAGCGTGGCTTCTGCCGTCGGTGAGAGCGCTCGCAGCGGCGGCAGCATCCGCCGCCACGCCTCATCCCCGGAGAAGCGCGCGACGAGAGCACGCAGCGCGGGCACGAGCGGGTATTCCGCGACCGCCTCCCGCACGGCCGCAAGTCGCTTATCCGCTCCGCTCGCGGCAGCCGAAGCGCTCGCCCCCGAGCGCCAGACGGCGGCGGCCAGGGGCGCGCTAACGTTCAGCGTCGCCGAGATGCAGCCCGCGAAGCCGCGCTCTCGTGCGACGCTGAGCAACGCCTCGGAGCTCGGGTAGACGGCGACCGGCGCCGCCGCGACAATCGACTCTGCGTACCCCGGCTCGCCGGAGCTGTCCTTGAGCCCGACGACTGTCTCAGGGTATCGCGCGTGCAACCGCGCGACGAGCGGCGGCGAGAACCAGACGCCGCTGAGCTGAGGGAAATGGTAGAGGTAGACCGGTGGGTGCGGTCGGCCGACGCGCTCGAGCAGCTCGTCGAAGTAGTCGACGATGCCGTCCTCCGAATTCTTTTTGAAATAGAACGGTGGCACGACCAGCGCGCCGGCGAAACCGAGGTCTCTCGCGTGTCTCGTGAGCACGACGGCGTCGGCGAGCGCGGATGCGCCGGTTCCGACCAGACAAGCGTCTAACGGAATACCGCTCGACGCAACGGCCCGCATGATCGTGGCGCGTTGCGTTACGGATAGCGACATCGCCTCGCCAGTCGTGCCGAGCAAGTTAATTGCGTCGCAGCCGCCGTCGAGAAGCCGACGGCAGTGCTCAGCGGTCGCCGCTCCGTCGGGCTCCCCATTCGCGGTGAGCCTCGTCAGCGCCGCAGCACACACGCCGACGATTGTGCGTTTTCTCATCGCGGCCATTGACAGCGGGCGTCGATCGACATACCTTGCATTAAGGATCCTGTTAACAGAAAACAGTAAGCAGTCCTTTCACCATAAGGGCAAGGCACTGTCATGAGGCACCGCCCGAACCCACTCATCCGCGACCCACTGGCCCCAAACCGGCGAAGTCTCTCAGACGACGTCGTCGTCCGGCTGCGCGGCGAGATCGTCCGCGGGACGTTCGCTCCAGGACAACGGCTGAACGAAGTCGCCCTCGCGGAGGCGTTCGACGTCAGTCGCGGTCCAATACGCGAAGCGCTAACCATCCTCGAGCGTGAGGGACTCCTCACGGTCGAGAAGCACCGCGGTGCTCGCGTTACCCTCCTCTCGCGCAACGACATCGACGAGATCTACGAACTCCGGCTCGCGCTCGAGCGGCTCGCGATGGAGCGCGCCGTGCGACTGGCGACGCCGGATGACCACCGTGCGATGATCGAGGTCATCGCTTCGCTCGGCTCAGCGACCAAGAAGAAAGACGTCTATCTAGCCGTCGCCTTCGACGTCCAGTTCCACGACCTGATTTATCGCGCCGCGAAGCACGAGCGTCTCTACCAATCGTGGGCGCTGCTGCGCCCGCAGATCGAGACGTTCCTCAACTCACGGCCGAGCGATCAAGACAGCTATCTCGATCAAGCCGTGGCCGAGCACACTGGTCTGCTCGACGTCATTCGAAGCGGCGACCGCGCCGCCGCCGTCTCGATGATCGAGATCCACATCCGCAGCGCCTACAACCGCGTCACCCGGAACCTCTCGTCCGCTCGTCCGCCGACCCTCGAAAGGTAGAAATCGATGACGATGTCGCGCTTTTTCACGCGGCTGCTGCTGCTCTTGCTGACGATCGCCGTAACGTCGGAGCGAGCATGGGCCGGCTCAACCGGCGGTCTCAGCGGTGCCATCGTCGACGGGATGACGGGAGCGCCCATCGTCGGAGCGACGGTGACGATCGCGAGCCCGTCGCAGGTCGCGACGACACGTACCGACGCGACGGGCTCGTTCGCGTTTCTCTCGCTCGCGCCGGACACGTACACCGTCAGCGCGGAGCGTAGCGGTTACCAGTCGATCAGCACGAGCGGCGTCACGATCACGGCAGACCAAAACCAACGCCTGACGTTTCGCTCCGAGCGATCACTGAGGACGATCGCGACGGTGCGCCGCCGATCTTCGCAGGATCTCGTTCAGCCCGGCACCACCACGGACACGTACAGCATCGGTTCGGGCACCCAGGACCGGATCACCGCCGTCACGGGTGGAGGTTCGCTCAACCAGGCGTACTCCGCACTCGCGATCACGCCGGGAGTGTTCGTCCCCGCCGGCCAGAGCGGCTGGTCGCAGACCGCGGGTGTGACGATTCGCGGCGGCACGCACAGCCAGATCGGTTATGAGTACGACGGCGTTCCCGTCAACGTCGGCCTCAACGGGTTCTCCGGGACCAACCTCTCGACACTCGGGCAACAGGAGGTGCAGGTCTACAGCGGGTCTGCGCCGCTCAACTCGGAGGCGCAGGGTCTCTCGGGGTTCGTCAATCAGGTTGTGAAGACGGGCACGTATCCCGGCTTTGCAATCGGCGAGCTCGGCATCGGTGGTCCGTTTTACCACAAGGCCTCCATCGAGTTCGGCGGCGCGACGAAGAACCGTAATTTCTCATATTACGTCGGGACGCTCGGCGCAAACCAGGCATACGATGTCGTCGACCACTTCAACGGCGCGTCGTATACGCCGACCTACGGGCTGGGATACAACGTCCTGCCGTGTCCCGGCGGACCGACGTCATTGAACTACGCGTCGTGCTACGCGGCGACGACGCCCGGTGGTCTCGGCGTCGGCCCCGGCGGCTTCGTGAAATCGCAAGTCGGCTTTCTCTCGCCCGCGTACCAGCAGGATCGTGAGAGCGTCGTTAATCTCCACCTTGGAATACCGTTCAAGCACGGTCTCAAGGACGACGTGCAGTTGCTCTATCAGACCGGCGGTATAACTTCGCAGCCGTACAGCTCGGCGCGGGACCTCGGTGTCGCGGCGTACGACTACCCGGCGGGATACCAATACACTGGGACGCTCGGCGCCGTACTCCCGGCGAACTACCAGTCGCTCGTCTCTCGCTACGCGTTCCCCCACTCGACCGTCGGCGAGCAGATTTCCCCGACGTTGCGGGACTCGCAGCAAAATAACCAATCCATCGTGAAGCTGCAGTACCAGCACAACCTCGCCAAGGGCTATCTGCGCCTCTACGGCTACTCGCTCTACTCGAACTTCATCTACGACGCGCCCAACGGAGCATCGTCGCCGGCGAGCAACTCGTTCGGGAACCCCCCGGACTACCGTGTCTGGACTCACACGAGCGGCTATAGCGGCGAGTTCGCCGACCAGCTGACGTCGAAGCACCTGCTGCTCGCTCAGGCGTCGTACACGCACTCGCCTTCGGTGCGCGATAACAGCACGTCGTGGGCGACCGGGTCGTCGCGAGCGTTCGCAGTCGCGGTCGACTCGTCCAATCCGAACAGCGGCCAGTGCTACAGCGTCACGGCGGGTGTATCCACGCCGGCGTCGTGTCAGACTGGAGATCACCAGGCGTCGTTCGTGACGTACCGTTCCGCGCTCGGCCTCGCGGGGACTGCGGCGCCGACAGCGCTCGCGGGCGCAACCTGCGGCAACGGGCCCTGCGCCTACTACGTCGTCGAGAACGGGCTCCAGGGCACGATCAACCAGGTCGTGCAGAATACCGTCGCCGCGAGCCTAAGCGACCAGTGGAAGCCGACGGAACGGTTGACGATCGACTACGGCGTCCGCTTTCACGATTACCTCATCAACGGCGCGGATACGACGGGTGGCACGCGTCCGTTTTGGTTCAATGCCTTCAACACGGACTATTGCGTCAACGCAAACCCTGGGAGCACCCCGATCAGCAAGGCGACGCTCGGTATCGCCGTCACGGCGGCGTGCGGTGCGGCGAGCGGCGGCGGCAACACCGGAATGTGTCAAGCTATTTGAGACCACTGTCTCGAGTAAATGCTATGCCGCGATCGTCTCGGGCTGGTTGATGAAGACGGTTGGTTCGAGCTTGGGTGGTTCGGGCGTGCCGTTCACGAAGCGA
>JAABUK010000649.1_pt1 | contig 71353 bp, 63 predicted proteins | sample 5559141 | NCBI WGS metagenome assembly JAABUK01 (sample SAMN10711869, study PRJNA513367) | rock metagenome | isolation source: Antarctica rocks | place: Antarctica: Victoria Land, Pudding Butte nord | collected 2016-01-03 | reverse complement strand
CGCCGCGTCCCAGTCGACGTGGAAGGCCTTGCCCTGCGCCGGGGTGCCGTCGAAGTTGACGACAGTGGCCGACGTCGCGGTGATGGTGACGATCTGGTCCTGGCCGAGTTCGAGGGCCTCCCGGGTGTAGCCGATGAAGGCCGCCACATCGGAGCCCAGGAAGTTCTCGCCGTCACCGAGGCCCACCACCAGCGGCGAGTTGCGGCGCGCGCCGACCACCACCCCGGGGGCGTCGGCGTGGACCGCGAGCAGGGTGAACGCGCCGTCGAGGACGGCGACCACCTGCTGCATGGCGACGGTCAAGTCACCGCACTGCTCGTATGCCCGTGCCAGCAGGTGCGCCGCGACCTCGGTGTCGGTCTCGCTGAGGAAGACGACCCCCTGCCCGAGCAGGTCCGCTCGCAGGGAGTGAAAGTTCTCAATGATGCCGTTGTGCAGCAGGGCGAGCCTGCCGTCGGAGCCGCCATGGTGGGGGTGCGCGTTGGCGTCCGTCGGAGCCCCGTGCGTGGCCCAGCGGGTATGGCCGACGGCGGTCTCCGTGGCCGGCATCGGGGTGGCCTCGATGGCGTGACGCAGGTTGGTGAGCTTGCCGGCCTTCTTCTCGACGACGACAGCGCCGTCGGCCACCAGCGCCACACCGGCGGAGTCGTAGCCGCGGTATTCGAGCCGCGCCAGCCCGTCCAGGACCACGTCGAGCGCCCTGCCGTCCCGGTGGGCCCCGACGTAGCCCACGATTCCACACATGGGTGCCAGCCTAACGGGCCGCCCCCGAACGGGCTCGCGCCCGCGGGAGCACCACGGGAAGCCGGTGAGACACTGCGGGAACACCGCTGGACCGCGCCACGTTGGCACCAGTGCCTCAGGCAGCCTCCGGGAAGCTGTGCGGCGCATGGCACGACGGGCACGACCGATACGACGGCACGACCGGCTCGACACAGACGCCGAGGACCTCTGCACAGACGGGCCAACGATGACCCTCTCCACCGATCCGCTCGTGTCCGCCGTGGCCGACATAGTCGCCGATCCCTCCTATCCGTGCCTCGGAGCACATTCCGTCTTCAACCAAGACCGCGCGACGCTGCGCAGCTTCGACGAGCTCGGGACGCCGGCCGCCGCGGACTCCCTGCGCCCGCAGCTCGGCCAGTTCGCCGCGACCACCGACGTCGGCGCCGGGTTCGCGTCCTTCGTGGCGGTATTCGCGGGGCCGGTGGTTCACGACGAGCCGCACTTCGAGGAGCTGTTATGGCGGCAGCTGCAGGAACTGCACGACGGCGATCGCACCGGCTGGGCACCGGGTGTCAGCCAGGACCCGGCCGATCCGCACTTCGCCTTCAGCGTCGGCGGCACCTCATACTTCGTCGTCGGCCTGCACCCGAAGGCGTCCCGGTTGGCCCGCCGGGCGCCGAGCCCCGTGCTGGTCTTCAATTTGCACCAGCAGTTCGAGAACCTCCGGCGCAGCCAGGCCTACCCCCGGATGCGTGACACCATCCGCAAACGGGACATTCGGCTGCAGGGCAGCGTCAACCCGATGGCCGCGGACCACGGCGGCGTCTCGGAGGCCCGCCAGTACGCCGGTCGCCAGGTGGATGCCCGCTGGCGCGCGCCGTTCCGCCCGTGACCGCGCCACCCCGCCGATCTCCCGCCGGACCGGCGGCGCAGACTGCTCTGGTGCCGCCAGGGATGAGCCGCCTCCAGCCGCAGTCGGGAGTCGGGTTCGAGCTTCTCGCGGGTCAGGAGCTGACCGTGGTCGATCCGACCGGTGGCCAGGTCAGCGACCTCTACCTCGTCGGAGCGCTCGATGCCCGCGAGCGGCTGTCCAGCGGCCGGACCGTCGACTACGCGAACAAGGTCTTCTTCGGCACCGGTGACGTCCTCTACAGCAACCGGAGCCGGGCCATGGCCACGATTGCCAAGGACACCTGCAGCCGCAACGACTTCCTGCTGACGCCGTGCAGCCAGGAGACCTTCGACATCCTCTATCCCGAGTTCGGCGGCGCCTACCACCCCAGCTGTTTGGAGAACCTGTGCACAGCTCTGCACCCCTACGGAGTGGAACCCGATGACGTCGGCACGACCTTCAACATCTTCATGAACGTCTGGAGCGGCCCGGACGGTGAGCTGCACATCGATCCCCCGACCTCGGTGGCCGGCGACCGCTTCGTGCTGCGCGCCGAGATGGACCTGCACGTCGGGCTGACGGCGTGTTCGGCCGAGAAGTCGAACGGCGGCGTGTGCAAACCGATCGACTACGCGATCACGACATCGAGCCAGCGATGACGGGCCTCCGCGGTCACCAGGGGCCGCGCATCGACGGCGACCTCGTCGTACTCGTCATCGGCGCCTCGAGCGGTATCGGCAGGGCCAGCGCACTGGCCTTCGCCGAGCGCGGTGCCAAGCTCGTCCTGGCCGCCCGGTCCCTCGACAGCCTGACCGACACCGAGCACGAGTGCCTGCTGGAGAGCGACGGCGCGAGCCAGACCCTGGTCGTGCCCACCGACGTCGGCGACGCGGGAGCGGTCGACGCGCTGTTCGAGGCCGCCGTGGCCCGCTTCGGCCGCGTGGACGCGGTGGTCAACGCGGCCGCGACGGTCGCCTACGGGCGCTTCGAGGATGTGCCCGCCGAGGTGTTCGACCAGGTGATGAGCACGAACGTGATCGGTACGGCGAACGTTGCGCGTGCCGCGCTGCGCCAGTTCGCCGCACAAGGCGGCGGCAGCCTGGTCCTGGTTGGGTCGCTGCTGGGCAAGATAGCCACGCCGTTCATGAGCAGCTACGTGACCAGCAAGTGGGCCATCCACGGGCTGACCAGAGTGCTGCAGACAGAGGCGCGCGAGACACCGGGGGTCCACGTAAGCCTGGTCTCGCCCGGCGGCGTTGACACGCCCGTCTACCACCAGGCAGCGAACTACGTGGGGCGCGAAGGTCGCCCGCCGCCCCCGGTCGACCCGCCGGAGAAGGTGGCCCGGGCCATCCTGCGAGCCGTCGAGAACCCTTCCCGCGAGACGTCCGTAGGTATCGCTAACCCGTTCATCGTGTTCGGCTTCCGCACCCTGCCCGCGCTGTACGACGCCCTCGTCGTCCCACTGATGAAGATCGGCGGGCTCTCCCGCACCCCCGTGGAGCCGCATGAAGGCAATGTTTTCGCTCCGCGCGGCGAGGGTGACGCCCTGCACGGCAAGTGGGGACGGCACTGGCTGCGTGGCGTGTCGGCGGCGGCGGTCAGCACTGCCGGTGCGGCCGCCGGCGCGCTGGCCGCGCGCTCTCGCCGGATCCCCTAGGTCAGCGCGAGCCGAGCAACCGGCCCCATGTCGTCTGCAGCAGCTTGCGACGCGCCGGGGCCGTGCGACCCGCGGCGGCCAGGGCTGACCTGGCGGCGTTCCACCCGCAGGCGCCGTGCACCCCACCACCGGGGTGCGCGGACGCACTCGCGAGGTACAGCCCAGGCAGCGGCGTCTCTGGGCGGCCGGTGCCGGGCGTCGGGCGCAGGAACAGCTGCTGATGTAGTGCCGACGTGCCGCCGTTGACCGCCCCGCCCCCGAGATTGGCATCGGCATGCTCGAGGTCGGCCGGTGACTGGACGTGCCTGGCAATGACCTGGTCGGAGAAGCCGGGGGCACAGGCGTCGATAGAGCGTTCGACCCGTTCCACGTGCTCCAGCACGGCCGACTCAGTCCAGTCGATGCCGTGGGGCACGTGGGTGTAGGCCCACGCCGACTCCGTACCGGCAGGTGAGCGGGTGGGGTCGGTGGTGGTCATCTGCCCGAACAGGGAGAACGGCCGCTGCGGTACCCGGCCCACCGACAGGTCGGCGGCGTAGTCCACGAAGCCGTCGACGTCCACGCCGACGTGGACGGTGCCGGCACCCCGAGCGCCCTCGGCCCGCCACGGCACCGGCGCATTCAGCGCCCAGTTGACCTTGATCGTCGCGTTGTCCCACTGGAAGCGGTCCATGTCGCGGCCCACCCGAGCCGGGAGGTGGTCGAGCCCGACCAGGTCGCGGTAGAGCGAGGGGGCGCTGACGTCGGCGAGCACCGCCCGCCGGGCCCGGACCAGCGTTCCGTCCTGCGTCCGGACGCCGACGGCCTGCCCCCCTTCGATGACGATGTCGGTCACCCGAGCGGAGGTCCGCACTTCCCCTCCCCCGGCGTTCACCCGTGACTCCAGGGCGCGGGCGAGGTTCTGGGCTCCACCCTGCGGCACCGGGAAGCCGACGTCCTGGCCCAGCATGGCCAGCAGCCAGCCGAAGATGCCGCTGCCCGCGGCGTCGGGCGGCACGTCGCTGTGCAGGGCGTTACCGGTCAGCAGCAGCGCCGCACCGTCACCGTTGAAGCGCTCCTTAGCCAGACGGCGTACCGGCAGGAAGCCCAGCCGGACCATGTCGATGGCCCCGGGGACACCGAGCCGGCTCAGCAGCCGCATCGACGACGTGACCGGCGGGAACGGCGTGAACAAGGCATCCAGCAGAGGGTCGCGGATCGCCTGCCAGCCCTCGAACATCTCGATCCACGCGTCCCCATCGCCGGGGGCAAAGCTGTCGACGCTCGCGGCGGTGCGCTGGACGTCGGTGGAAAGGACCGCGCACCGGCCGTCCTCGAGGACGTGGGCCAGGACGTTCTCGGCCTGGACCCAGGTCAGCCCGTGGCTACCCAGGTCGAGCCCCTGGATCACCTTCGAGGCCGCTGCGAGCGGGTAGAAGGCGCTGAACAAATCCGTGGAGAAGCCGGGGGCGGTGACCTCGGCGCTTCGTACGGCCCCGCCCGTCTCCTCGTTGGCCTCGAGCACCAGGACGTCCCAGCCGGCGTCCACGAGGGCATTCGCCGCAACGAGGCCATTGGGACCGGCCCCGATGACCACCGCATCGACGCTCTGCTGAGTCACGGGAATCCCTTCGTCCATGTGGCGGCGGGAGCGTTTGACCCGAGGCCAGACGCTGCAACCGTGCCCCACCATTAGAGACCATCCGCGCGGGCCGGGCCCTGCGAGATGCACCGGAGGGCTGGCCGGTGGTGGGGAACGGGCGCAGGAGCGCTCCGGACCAGCGCGGGCGTACCCGGTCTCCGGCAGACTGGCGGACATGGCAGGCGTCCCGCAGAGCACCACCACGGTTCCGTTCGCGTCGCCCTACGTGGAACTGGACCGGGCGGCGTGGGCGCGGCTGCGCGACCAGATCCCCCTGGGATTGAGCGCGGACGACCTGGTGCGGCTCCGCGGCCTCGGTGACCGGCTCGACCTCGACGAGGTGGCCCAGATCTACCTGCCCCTGTCGCGTCTGCTGAACCTGTACGTCCGCGAGTCGGGCAGGCTGCACCGGATCACCCGGGACTTCCTGGGCGAGCAGCCGGAGCGGACTCCATTCGTCATCGGGATCGCCGGCTCCGTGGCGGTGGGCAAGTCCACGACCGCGCGGATCCTGCGTGAGCTGCTCGCCCGGTGGCCCGGCACCCCACGCGTCCAGCTGGTCACGACCGACGGCTTCTTGTATCCCAACGCCGAGCTCGAGCGCCGGGGACTGTTGGCGCGCAAGGGTTTCCCTGAGTCCTACGACCGGAGGTCGCTCCTGCGCTTCGTCGCGTCCGTCAAAGCAGGCGAGGAGCAGGTCAGCGCTCCGGTCTACTCGCACCTGGTCTACGACGTCGTCCCGGGCGAGTCGGTGGTGGTGCACCGCCCGGACGTCCTGATCGTGGAGGGGCTCAACGTGTTGCAGCCGCCTCGCGTCCTCGCCGGCGGCCGTACCGCCCTTGCAGTCAGCGACTTCTTCGACTTCTCGCTGTACGTCGACGCGCGCACCGAGGACATCAGCCGGTGGTATGTCGAGCGGTTCCTCCGGTTGCGGGAGACCGCGTTCGCCGACCCCTCGTCGTACTTTCACCGGTACGCCGCCCTGTCCGACCAGGAGGCCGAGGCCACCGCACGGCGCATCTGGGCCTCGACGAACGAGCCCAACCTGGACCAGAACGTCGTCCCGACCCGCGGCCGGGCAACGCTGGTGCTCACCAAGGGTCCCGACCACAGCGTCCGCCGGGTCCGGCTGCGCAAGGTGTGACCTCACCCACCGCCACGCCCTCGACTCCGGCGACGGCGGCAGAATGGCGGGATGGACCAACGGATCGAACACGACTCCATGGGCGAGGTCAGCGTCCCGGCGGCCGCCCTGTGGGGCGCCCAGACGGCTCGCGCGGTGCAGAACTTCCCCATCTCGGGTCAGCCGATGCCGACGGCCGTGGTGCGGGCGCTGGCCCAGCTGAAGGCATGTGCCGCACGGGTCAACGCCCGGCTCGGCGTCCTCGAGCCTGACGTCGCCGCCGCCATCGAGGCGGCCGCCACCGAGGTCGCCGACGGCAAGCACGACGGCGAGTTCCCGATCGACGTCTTCCAGACCGGGTCCGGCACGTCGACGAACATGAACCTGAACGAGGTCGTATCCCGCCTCGCCCACCTGGACAGCGGGCTGGCGGTCCATCCCAACGACCATGTGAACGCCGGCCAGTCCAGCAACGACACGTTTCCCAGTGCGATCCGGGTCGCGGCGGTCGCCGCGGTGCAGCAGGAGCTCGCACCGGCGCTGGAGCACCTGGCGAAATCGCTGCACCGCAAGGAGACCGAATTCGCCGACGTGGTCAAGGCCGGCCGGACCCACCTGATGGACGCCGTGCCGGTCACGCTCGGCCAGGAGTTCGGCGGCTACCGGCGCCAGGTCGACCTCGGCCGCCTCCGCGCACTCGAGGCGTGCGGGTGGGCGGCCGAGCTGCCGCTCGGCGGCACCGCTGCGGGGACCGGCGTCAATGCCAGGCTGGGGTTCGCGGAGGCGGTGATCGCCGAGCTGAGCTCCGCCACGGGAGTGCAGTTCCGCGAGGCAGCGGACCACTTCGAGGCGCAGTCGACCCAGGACGCACTCGTGGCGCTGAGCGGGGCGCTGAAGGTGATCGCGGTCAGCCTGACCAAGATCTGCAACGACCTGCGCTGGATGAGCTCGGGCCCGCGAGCCGGCCTCGGCGAGATCCACCTGCCGGACCTGCAGCCCGGCTCGAGCATCATGCCCGGCAAGGTCAACCCGGTGGTCCCCGAGGCGACGCTGATGGTCTGTGCCCAAGTCGTCGGCAACGACGCGGCGATCACCCTGGCCGGCGCCAGCGGGAACTTCGAGCTCAACGTGATGCTGCCGGTGATCGCCAAGAACCTGCTCGAAGCGGTCATGCTGCTGACCAGCGCATCCCGGCTGCTGGCCGACCGGTGCGTCGACGGCATCGAAGCCGACGCGGAGCGCTGCCTCGAGCTCGCCCAGGGGTCGCCGTCGATCGTGACGCCGCTCAACCGCTACATCGGCTACGAGGCGGCAGCGGCCGTGGTCAAGCAGTCGCTGAAGGAACGCAAGTCGATCCGGGAGGTCGTGGTCGAGCGGGGCCACGTCGAACGTGGACAGCTCAGCGAGGCCGAGCTGGACCAGGCCCTGGACGTGCTGGAGATGACCCGCCCACCGCACTGACGCGCCGGCACGTCTACATTCGCCCGAAGCGGGGCTTGCGGGGCAGGAGCGACGTCGGACGGGCTCGCCGGGCCTTACAGCTGCAGATCCTCCAGCAGCTCGGTCACCAGGGCGGCGATCGGGCTGCGCTCGCTCCGGGTCAACGTGACGTGCGCAAAGAGCGGGTGTCCCTTGAGCGCCTCGATGACCGCCGCGACGCCGTCGTGCCGGCCCACCCGCAGGTTGTCCCGCTGGGCGACATCGTGGGTCAGCACCACCTTGGAGTTCTGCCCGATCCGGGACAACACCGTGAGCAGGACGTTGCGCTCGAGCGACTGCGCCTCGTCGACGACGACGAACGCGTCGTGCAAGGAGCGGCCGCGGATGTGGGTGAGCGGCATCACCTCCAGCATCCCCCGGTGCAGCACCTCCTCGACGACCTCGGCCGAGACCAGAGCGCCCAGGGTGTCGAAGACGGCCTGCGCCCACGGGCCCATCTTCTCCGCCTCGGTGCCGGGCAGGTAGCCCAGTTCCTGGCCGCCCACGGCATACAGGGGGCGGAAGACCACCACCTTGCGGTGCTGGCGGCGCTCCATGACCGCCTCGAGCCCGGCACACAGCGCCAGCGCGCTCTTTCCGGTGCCGGCCCGCCCGCCCAGGCTGACGATGCCGACGTCGGGGTCGAGCAGCAGGTCGAGGGCGATGCGCTGCTCGGCGCTGCGCCCGTGGAGGCCGAACGCCTCGCGGTCGCCGCGGACCAGCCGCACGGCCTTGTCGGCACCCACCCGGCCCAGCCCGCTGCCGCGGGGCGAGAGCAGCACCAGGCCGGTATGACACGGCATGTCGCGAGCCTGGTCGTGTTCGAGTCTGCCGGTGTCGTACAGGGTGTCCATCTCGGCGGTCGTGACATCGAGCTCGCCCATGCCGGTCCACCCCGTGTCGACGGCGAGCTCGGCGCGGTACTCCTCGGCGTCCAGTCCCACCGCGGAGGCCTTGACCCGCATCGGCAGGTCCTTGCTCACCACGGTGACGTTGCAGCCCTCGGCGGCGAGGTTCTTGGCCACGGCCAGGATCCGGGTGTCGTTGTCACCCAGCCGGAAGCCGGCGGGAAGCGCGGCTGGGTCGCTGTGGTTGAGCTCGACGCGCAGCGTGCCGCCGTCGTCGCCGACCGGGACCGGCGCATCCAGCCGCCCCTCGCGAATCCGCAGGTCGTCCAGCAGCCGCAGCGCCTCCCGGGCGAAGTAGCCCAACTCGGGGTGGTGCCGCTTGGCCTCCAGCTCCGTGACGACGACGACCGGCAGCACGACCTCGTGCTCTCGGAAGCGCAGCATGGCGCGGGGATCGGACAACAGGACGGAGGTGTCCAGGACGTAGGTCTTGCCAGTCAGCGGTAGCATCTGCCGATTCTGCGAGATCTGCGAGATCTGCGACATCAAAGGCACTCCTTGCGCACCGGCGCGTCCAGTGCGCTACTCGCGGCGGAGGTGCCGGGACCGGGCTCCTGAGCGACCAGGAGAGGCAGGCACGAGCCCGCCGTCCGAGGTGTCCGTCGCGTCAATTCAGGGCCTCCCGAACGCCCAGCGGGTGCCTGGCGTCAGTCGTGACGCTACACGCCGGACCTGACACATCGCCCCAGCCGAACCCGAGTGTCGGCCGCCCGGTGCCTGGATGGAGCCGGCGGGCGGTTGGGCCTTTCAGGCCCCGAAGCGGCGCTCGCGCTCGGCATACGCCCGGATGGCGCGCAGGAAGTCCACGTGACGGAAGTCGGGCCAGTAGGCCTCACAGAAGTAGAACTCGCTGTGCGCGCTCTGCCACAGCAGGAAGCCGCCGAGCCGCTGCTCGCCGGAGGTGCGGATCACCAGATCGGGGTCGGGCTGGCCGCGGGTGTAGAGGTGCTCGGCGATGTGCTCGACATCGAGCACCTCCGCGAGTTCCTCGATCGAGGTGCCCCTGGCGGCATGCTCCTGCAGCATCGACCGGACCGCGTCGGCGATTTCCCGCCGTCCGCCGTAGCCCACTGCGATATTGACCAGCAGGCCGTCCAGCTCGCGCGTCGCCTCGGCCGCCTCTTTGAGGCGCTCGGCGGTCTGTGCCGGAAGCAGGTCGAGCGACCCCACGGGGTTGAGCCGCCAGCGGCGTGCCCTGGCCAGGTCCGCGACCGTGTCCTCGATGATCGACAGCAACGGGTTCAGCTCGCCCAGCGGGCGATTGAGGTTGTCCGTCGACAACAGCCACAGCGTGACCACCTCGACGCCGATGTCCTCGCACCAGCACAGCAGCGGGTCGATGTTGTCGGCCCCTGCCTGGTGGCCCTGTTCGGTGTTGGCGCCGTTGGCCTTGGCCCAGCGACGGTTGCCGTCGAGCATCACCCCGACGTGTCGCGGCAGACGGTCGGGGTCGAGCTGCGCCCTGATCCGCCGCTCGTAGGCGGCGTACAGCACGTCTCGCAGCCCCACAGAGCCTCCTCGGTCGGCGGCCAGGCGCCCGTCCGGCTCACCGTACTCCAGTGGCATGGGTCCGGCCGGGTACGCCGGACCGGTCGCGCCGGGCGATTGCGGCGGGCCGCGGCGTCGGAACCTACGGTACCGTAGGTTAGGCTTGGGAGATGGCGCGGCGAGTGGCGGACGACGATGCTCATGGCGTGCGAGCGGGTCTGCCCGACGAGGTCGAGACCGCCATCGAGAGTGCACTGTCGGTGGTCAAACCGCGGCTGCGCGGCTGGATCCACGCGGGCAGCTTCCCCGTGGTGCTTGCCGCGTCGGTCGTGCTGGTCTCCCTGGCTCCGACACCGGTCGCGCGGGTCTCGTCGGTCGTCTTCGGCCTGACTGCGGCGCTGCTCTTCGGCACGTCGGCGCTCTATCACCGCGGCACGTGGTCACCTCGTTGGCACGGGGTCCTCAAGCGGCTCGACCACTGCAACATCTTCTTGATCATCGCGGGCACCTATACCCCGTTCGCCGTGTTGTTGCTGAGCGAGCGCGACGCGCGTCTGCTGCTGACCATCGTGTGGCTGGGAGCGCTCGGCGGGGTGCTGTTCCGGGTGTTCTGGGTGGACGCGCCGCGCTGGCTGTACACACCGGTGTACGTCGCCCTGGGCTGGGTCGCCGTCTTCTACTTCGGCCCGCTGTACGCGAGCGGCGGTGCGACGCTGATGGTGCTCATGGCCGCGGGCGGCCTGCTCTACACGCTCGGAGCGGTGGTCTACGGGACGAAGCGCCCCAACCCCTCACCGCGGTGGTTCGGGTTCCACGAGATCTTCCACGTCCTCACCGTGATCGCGTTCGTGGTGCACTACGCCGCCGTTTCCATCGCGGTCTACCGCGCCCCACTCAGCTGACCCGCCACTCGGTCCGGTGGTCGGCTCGGTAGTGGGCTGGGTGGTCGGCTCGGTGGAGTGGGTCGGGTCGGTCGACTCGGCCTGTGCCGCGGCGTCCTGCTCGTTGCGGTAGCGCATCCGGCGCAGCCGGGCATTCATGTTGCGCATCAGCAGCCACAGCACGAGAGCCAGCACGAAGAAGGCCAGGAAGCCTCCCAGCCCCGGGGTGACCCGCGTGCTGACATCGCCCATCAGCGCTGCCCAGCCATCCTTCCTGCCCAGCCATCAGTCCCGTCCTGACCAGCCCCCTTCGTCCTACCGTGCCAAGCCATCAGACCTCGCCACTCGCGCTGCCGGCCGGTGTGGTGCCGTCGTAGGCGATCTTCAGCTCACCGGAGCGAGCCATGGTGTCCGCCTTGTCCGCGTCGTCGAGCGTGCCGAGCCCGGCGAAGAGGTCGTCCTCGGGGATGGTCACTGGGACATACGACAGCGCCAGCTCGAAATCCTCGGTCGGCCAGACCCGTTGGCGCGTCTGCAGGGGCACCTTGAACCATGAACCGTCGGGGTCCACCTGAGTCGCGTGGGCCAACAGGGCGCGGTCCCGCAGCCCGAAGTAGTCGGCGCACTGCACCCGGGTGGTGGTCGTGCGCGGGGGCCGGTCCTCCCAGTTCTTCAGCCACTCCGCGTAGGGCGACTCGAGACCCTCTGCCTCGAGCGCCCCGTGGTAGGCCACCAGGAGGTCCTTGCTGTGCGACTGGTTGTAGTACAGCTTCAGCGGCTGCCAGGGCGCACCGGCATGCGGGTAGGCGTCGGGATCTCCGGCCGCATCGAACGCCGCCATGGACACCGTGTGGCACATGACGTGGTCAGGGTGCGGATAACCGCCCCGCTCGTCGTAGGTCGTCATCACGTGCGGGCGGAAGTCGCGGATCACCCGGACGAGCGCCTCCGCGGCGAGCTCGACCGGTTCCAGCGCAAAGCAGCCCGGCGGCAGCGGCGGCAATGGGTCGCCCTCCGGCAGCCCCGAGTCGACGAACCCCAGCCAGGTATGCCCGACGCCCAGCACCGCCTGCGCTGCGGCCATTTCACGCCGGCGGACCTCTGGCATGTCGCGCAGGATCTCCGCGTCGTGCTGCAGGGCCGGATTGAGGACGTCGCCGCGCTCACCTCCGGTGCACGACACGACCAGCACCTCGCAGCCCTCTGCGACATAGCGGGCCATCGAGGCCGCGCCCTTGCTCGACTCGTCGTCCGGATGCGCGTGCACCGCCAACAACCGCAGATCCCGCCTCACGCCCTGTCCACCCGAGCTCCCCTACCCCGCCTCACACGTCGTACCGGACAATGGTTCTGATCACCGGAGTGATCCACGAGGTCTGCTGACCACCGTGGCAATTGTGTCATCTGGCGCCGACACCTCCGTGCGCCCGGTCCGGAAGGCGGTGCCGATTGGCGCAGTCACAGCTTCGCCCCGGGGCGGTTCGGTACGGAAGCCGGCGCTGGTGGGTCGTCGGGATCATCGGCTGCGGACTGGGGGTGGCGTTCGCAGTGTGGTGGGGCCTGGCCAGCACCAGCAGCGGGATCGCCTACCAGAACGTCGGTTATCGGGTGGTCGACGACCGGGCGGTCGACGTGACGTTCGAGGTCACACGGCCGCCTGGACTCGCGGTGACATGCCTGCTCCAGGCTCTGGACGCCCGATTCGGCGCGGTCGGCTCGACCCAGGTGGCGGTGACCGTGTCACCGTCCGCCGTGGCCCGCCAGACCGTACGGCTGCGCACGACCACGCGCGCCGTCACGGGCATCGTGAAGACCTGTTCGGCCGCCTGAACAGCCCGGTGGGCGACGTTGCTTTTCGGTCACGTTGGGCTGCGTCGGCCGGGGTGGGGGTAAACTCGCTGTTTCACATCGTGGGTCCCGCTCGCGCTGAGGTTCTCAGTGCGGCTGGACCCGTTTGCCGACTGTGCGCGACCTGCGCTGCCATCCAAGGAGTACCCCTTGACCGATATCGCGACTGGCCAGAGTGCCGGATCCAGCTACCTGACCACCGAGGCCTACACGCGTCTCAAGGCCGAGTTGGAGCAGATGACCGGTCCTGGTCGGCTCGAGCTGTCTAAGAAGATCGAGGCGGCGCGCGACGAGGGTGACCTCAAGGAGAACGGCGGCTACCACGCGGCTAAGGAGGAGCAGGGCAAGATGGAGGCCCGCATCCGCCAGCTCACCCAACTGCTCGACAGCGCCCAGGTGGGCGGCACTCGAGCCAAGGACGGCGTGGTCCAGCCCGGTATGGTGGTCACGGTCGACTTGGCCGGCGACGAGGTGACCTTCCTGCTCGGCAACCGGGAGATCGCCGACGGCACCGACCTCGAGGTCTACAGTGAGAAGTCGCCGCTCGGCGCGGCGATCAACGGTCACCGAGCCGGTGAGACGGCCTCGTACGCCGCGCCCAACGGCACCTCCGTCGCGGTCAAGATCCTGCAGGCCGAGCCGTACGAGGGCTGATCTGATCCCCAGGCGGCGGCTGCTCCGGGGGTCATTCCGGGGCTCACTCCGGGGCTCACTCCGGGGCTCAGAACGGACGGCTGAAGCCGGCGACCTTCAGGAGAACGCCAAGGGGTACCCCTTGGCGCGAAGAGTCCCCAGCACCGCTTCACAGTGCAACGGGCCCTTGGTCTCCAACTGCAGCGCGACTTCCACCTCGTCGATGTGCAAGGTGGCCCCGGTGCGGACGTGCTCGATCTCGAGCACGTTGACATCGGCCTCGGCGAGATCCCGCAGCAGTGCGGCGAGCGAGCCGGGCTGGTCCGGGATGCGCAGCCGGAACTGAAGGTAACGCCCGGCAGCGGCCATGCCGTGCCGGATGATCCGCAGCAGCAGCAGCGGGTCGATGTTGCCGCCGGAGAGGACCGCGACCACAGGACCCTCGAAGTCGCCCTCGCCGGCGTCCAGCAACCGCGCCACGGCCGCGGCGCCCGCCGGCTCGACCACCATCTTGGCGCGCTCGAGCAGGAACAGCAGCGCGCGCGACAGCGACTCCTCGCTCACGGTGTCGATGGCGTCGACGAACTCGCGGACCAGTTCGTAGCAGACCTCCCCCGGACAGCCGACCGCGATACCGTCCGCGATGGTGGACATGGCCGCGAGCGGCACGGGCCTACCGGCCGCGAGCGAGGGGGGGTATGCCGCAGCCTGCTCGGCCTGGACGCCCACGACCCGCACCCGGGGACGGAGTGACTTCATCGCCGTCGCGATGCCAGCGAGCAGACCGCCCCCGCCGGCGCTCACCACCACGGTGCGGACCTCTGGACACTGCTCCAAGATCTCCAGGCCCACCGTTCCCTGGCCGGCGACGATGTCGGGGTGGTCGAAGGGGTGGATGAGCACGGCGCCGGTGGCGAGCCCGAAGGCGCGGGCGTGGACGAGCGCCTCGTCGACCGAATTGCCGACCAGCTCGACGCTCGCCCCGTAGCTTCTGGTGGCGACCAGCTTCGGCGTCGGCGCGCCGACAGGCATGAATACCGTCGAGCGCAGGCCCAGCAGCTGCGCGGCGAGCGCGACCCCCTGCGCGTGGTTGCCCGCGCTGGCGGCGACCACGCCCAGGCTCTGCTCGTGCGCGGACAGGCGGGACATCCGCGTGTAGGCGCCTCGGATCTTAAACGACCCCGCCCGCTGGAGGTTCTCGCACTTCAGGTGCACGTCGGCGCCGATCCGCTCCGACAGCACCCGGCTGTGCTCCAGCGGGGTGCACCGCACCACGCCGCTCAGCCGAGCGCGTGCCGCGATGATGTCGTCGACGGTGACGGGCGCATCAGCCATGCCTGAGGCTAACCCGCAGTCGGCCGATCTCCGCCGGCGCCGAGTGCCGCCGGTCGCTGGCCCGGTCGCCGGCCCGGCTGATGACCCAGTGGCCGTTCATGCGTTGAGCGCGAGGGCGGCGATCCGGGCGGCGCCTTCGGGATCGGCCCCCGCCACCAGCCCCGCGGCGAACAGGACGTACGCCGTGTCGACGCTCAGCCCCGCCCCCCGGGGGACCTTCCAGCCACCGCCATGGTCTGCCGTGACCGCTGCGAGCAGCGTCCGACCTGCTTCCGGCGAGACGTGACGGAGCACCCCGCCGGAGCCCACGAGGTGGGCGACGTTCTGCAGTGGGCGAGGGGCCTGACCCGGGCCTGGCGCGCGGGCATGCCGCCGCACCGCCACGACGGCAGCCAGCCGGGCCAGGGCGTAATCCAGGGCCTGCTCCCCGGCATCGAGCGGCACGTGCGCCGGCTCCCCGTCGACGCGGTCCGCGTAAGCCCGCAACCGGGCCAGTTCCGTCTCGTCGCACAGCCCTTCGCCGCCGGCGGCCAGGACGATGCCGGCGGCGTTCCACCGCATACCGAGGTCTGCTTCGACCGTGCGGGCGTGCCACAGCGGAGCGACGACCTCTTTGGCCAGCCCGGCGTCCTCGCCCTCCGGGTCGATCGCGGAGTAGACGTCGGTAGTGGCCCCGCCGACGTCGACGACCAGCACGTCTCCCGCACCGCCCGCCGCCAGCGCCTCGACGCCGGCGAGCATGGCATCCGGGGTAGCCGCCCGCACCATCGAGGCGAACGCCGGACCTCTGGACAGCCCCTTGCCGCCGATCACGTGGCGCAGGAACGCCGCCCGGATCGCGGCTCGGGCGCCCTCGGGGGCGACCACGCCGATCTGCGGCAGCACGTTGGGGCTCACCTCGACGTTGCGCCCCGCCTGGCTCAACAGGTCGGACACGGAGCCTGCGGCGGCAGTATTACCGGCCACGACGACGGCCGCCCGCAGCCTGGCCTTCGCGATGCGGGCAGCGTTGTGCAGCAACACCTCCGCGTTGCCGCCGTCGGTTCCGCCGACCAGCAGCACGATGTCCGGCCGGCTGGCGCGCAGGGCGTCGGTGTCCGCCGGACCCATGGGGCCGGACCCCACGTGGACCACCTTTGCCCCGGCGCTCAGGCCGACCCGATGGCCGGCCTCAGCGGTCACGCTCCGCTCGTAGCCGACCACGGCGAGCCGGAGCCCGCCTCCGGCGCTGGAGCACGCCAGGACCTGCTTCGGGTCGTCCACACCCGCCTGGCGCAGCTGCGCCCGGAGCTGGTGGTAGCCGTCCATCACGTCCGTGGACCCTCCGCGCCAGGTCGTCGGCACCGATGCCGTGGCCACCACCGACGCCGGGTCGCTTCGCACGACGACGGCCTTGGTGAACGTCGACCCGAAGTCGACGCACAGGATGCTCACCCGTCGCTAGTCACGCGGCGCTGCGCGCGAGCGCCTGGTCCAGGTCGGCGATCAGGTCCGAGGCGTCCTCGATGCCGACCGAGAGCCGCACCAGGTCGTCCGGAACCTCCAGCGCCGTACCGGACACGCTGGCGTGCGTCATCAGCGCCGGGTGCTCGATCAGCGACTCGACCCCGCCGAGGGACTCGGCGAGCGTCCACGTGCGCACGGCACCGCAGAGGTCCACCGCTCGGCGTTGCCCGCCGCGCGGGCGGAAGGCGACCATGGCGCCGTACCGGCGCATCTGCCGCGTGGCGACCTCGTGCCCCGGGTGGTCGCCCAGTCCCGGGTAGTTGACCGCCGCTACCTGATCGTGCCCGCTCAGGTAGGAGACGACCTGCTCCGCGTTGTCGCAGTGCCGGTCCATCCGGACCGCCAGTGTCCGGAGCCCACGCAGCACGAGCCACGCGTCGAACGGTCCGGCGATCGCGCCGATAGCGTTCTGGCAGAAGGCGATCCGCTCGACAGCGTCGGCGTAGCCAGGGATCTCGATGCGCGCCGCGGTGACGACCGCACCGCCCACGACATCGCTGTGGCCGCCGCAGAACTTCGTGGTGGAGTGCGTGACGATGTCGGCACCGAGCAGCAGCGGCTGTTGCAGATAGGGCGACGCGAACGTGTTGTCGACCACGAGCAGGGCGCCCGCGGCGTGCGCGAGCTCCGCGAGCGCCGCGATGTCGGCGATGCCCAGCAACGGGTTCGTCGGCGTCTCGACCCACAGCATCCTGGTCCGGCCGGGACGGATCGCGTCGCGCACCGCGGCGACATCGGACAGTTCGGCGACGGTGTGCTCGAGTCCCCACGGCCCGGCGACCCGGGCGAACTGCCGGAAGGTCCCGCCATAGGCATCGGAGGGGACGACCACGTGGTCACCGGGGACGAGTAGCGCTCGCAATACTGTGTCCTGCCCGGCCAGGCCGGATGCGAAGGCGAAGCCGCGCCCGCCTCCCTCGAGGTCGGCCAGACACTGCTCGAGGGCGGCCCGCGTCGGGTTGGCGGAGCGGCTGTACTCGTATCCGCCACGCAGACCGCCGACCCCGTCCTGCTTGTACGTCGAGGTCTGGTAGATCGGCGGCGTGACCGCGCCGGTCAGCGGATCGGGTTGCTGACCGGAGTGGATGGCCCGAGTGGAGAACCCCCCTCGCCCGGCCGACTGCGCGCTCGCCCCGTCCGGGTCGGACGGCCAATCCTGCGAATAATCCACCATCCCCGCACGCTATCGGAGGCGCCCCGGGCCACCACACGCCTGCTGCCTCACCGGCGGAACGCCGCGGAGACCGAGTCCAGCTGCCTCGGTGGCTCAGCGCATCCGCAGGACGCCCGGATGATCACCTCGGCGGGTACGGAGTACGGGTCCTTGCCGGGCGCGTGCCCGGCGATCCGGTGGCGTAGTAACTCGGCGGCCGTCCGCCCCATCTGCCGGACCGGCTCCCGCACGGTGGTCATCGCCGGGCGGAGGTACCGCGCAGCCATGACATCGTCCCAGCCCACCACCGCCATGTCCTCCGGCACGGCGACGCCACCGTCCTGGAGGCGCGACATCACCGAGATTGCCAGCGCGTCGTTGGCACAGACCAAGCCGTCCACCCGGACTCTGCGGCGCAACAGCTCCTCCGCCACCAGCAGTCCGGCCGCCTCGACGTAGGGGACCCGCAACGGTGGACGGCGCGTGGGGACGTCGGCGGCAGCATGGGCGGACCGGAAACCGCGGTAGCGCTCGGCCACCTCCGGGGAGGCATCGGGGTCGCCGACGAACACCAGATGGGAACGCCGGTGGGTGACCAACAGGTGCTCAGTCATCTGCTGGGCGCACGACGCGTTCTGGGCGCAGACGGAGTCGCTTCCCGGCAACGCGGGCCGCCCCACCAGGACCACCGGGAGCTTGCGGACCAGCGAAAGGACGACCGCATCGGAGAGCGAGGGGCCCACGACGACGAGCCCGTCGACCGCGTCGACAAGCTCGCGCACCGCGGTGGTGAGGTCGTGCCGATGCTCGGCGACGACCACGCCGACGCTCTGGCCGTCCTGGCTGGCCGACTCGCCACAGCCGAGGATGAGCTCGGAGGTGTATCGGGTACCGAGCGCGGGCAGGATCATGCCGTAGGACTGGTAGCGGCGCTCGGTGGCACGGCTCAGCCGCCGCGGGGGCTCGTAGCCGACCACCTTGGCGGCTGCGAGCACCCGCGCCCGGGTCGACTCCGATGTCGGGGTGGTGCCCTGGAAGACGCGGGAGACGGTCGCGATTGACACGCCGGCCTCGGCTGCCACCTGGTGCAGGGTGGGTCGTTCGCTGCTCATCGCCACCTCCGACGATGAGGAGCACCGTCTCGTATCGCCGCCGCCCGGCCAAAGACTCGCCTGTTGGTGCTGCTTTACCACATCACGGATGACGCGCCGGGGGCCAACGTCACCGTCCGTGGGAGAATGAGGGCATGTTCAACTCATTCTCGCTCAAGCGCAACCTGCCCACGGCCGAGCAGGCCCTGCCCGGGCGCAGCGAGCCGCTGCCCGGCATCCCCACCCGCCACGCGGTGCTCGACGCACCCCTGGCCGGACCGTGGCCGGAAGGCACGCAGGTGCTCTATGTCGGGATGGGCTGCTTCTGGGGCGCCGAGCGCATCTTCTGGCGGCTGGACGGAGTCGTGGGTACCGCCGTCGGGTACATGGGGGGGCACACGCCGAACCCCACGTACGAGGAGGTATGCAGCGGCCGGACCGGCCACACCGAGGCCGTGTCGATCGCCTACGACCCCTCCGTCATCGGCACCGACCAGGTCCTGGCGACGTTCTGGGAGAACCACGACCCGACCCAGGGGTTCCGGCAGGGCAATGACGTCGGCACGCAATACCGCTCGGCCATCTACTGGACAACGCCGGAGCAGCAGGAGAGCGCGGAGCGCACCCGCGCCAGCTTTCAGGAAGTGCTCCGGGCCAACGGGTACAAGGACATCACCACCGAGATCCGCCCGGCCGCCGAGGCCGGTGAGTTCGCCTTCGCCGAGGACTACCACCAGCAGTACCTGCACAAGGTCCCGGGCGGCTACTGCACCCACGGCCCTAACGGGATGACCTGCCCGGTCGGCGTCGGGCGGCTCAACGCGTCGTGAGCCAGCGCGTTCCCCGCGAGCCCCGGGATTACCGGCGCATCATCGACCTCGTCGGCGGCGCCCTGGTCTCGCTCGTGGCCCTCACGGTGGCGCTGGTCGCCCTGCTGGTCGCGGTGTTCTCCCACCAGGTCCTCAGCGACGCCTGCGACCAGGGCGGGCCGCTGGCCTGTAACCACCTGTTGCTGACCAGCGCATACGTGTTCACACTGGTGGGCGTCGCCGCGGCGGTGATCGGCGCGAGCGCTCTGCAACTGCGCGCCTACCGACAGGACACCGGGCTGTGGGCGTGGCCCCTGCTCGCGGTCGCGGTCATCTTCGCGGTGCTGCTCCTCGGAATACTGCTGATGCGCACCGCTCACCCGGCTCCCGTCGGCGCCCTCGGTCCTGGCACAGTGCTTCCATGACCGAAACCAACGACGAGCTGGACACCACCGGTGGGATCAGCGTGAGCGACACGAGCAACTACGACGCGGCGCCGGGCGACGTCTCGGTCGAGATGGACCAGATGGAGCCTGAGCGGAGCCTGGTCGACCGCGGCGTGGAGGATCCGCTGGACGAGGGGTACTCGCCTCCCGAGAAGTGGTCGCCGGCGGAGAAGTTCGGCAACACCGCCGAGGAGATGCACCAGGGCGAGACCCTCGACCAGCGCCTCGAGCAGGAGACACCCGACATCGGTGAGCCCGTCGACCACGTCCAGTCGGCCCTCGACGAGCCCGAGGCCGGGGGGAGCCACCGGAGTCAGATCGTCGGCGACGACCCGGCGACGGACGACTTCGACGAGATCGACGCCGGCATCGACGACGCCGTGGCAGGTGATGGCAACCTCGGCGACGGTGAGGTCGGCGATCTGCGCGCGGGCCGGCTGGTCGACATCGACGAGGGTCTCGGCGAAGACGTGGACAAGGACCTGGTGGGCTCGGACGTCGGCATCGACAGCGGCGCAGCGAGCGCGGAGGAAGCCGCCGTGCACATCGTCCCCGACGACACCGAGGTCTGACCCCCACCTCTGGGCGGGTCAGCCGGCGAGAAACCCCAGCAGGTCCGCCCTGGTGAGGACTCCGATCGGCTTGCCCTCGCCTACCACCATCACCGCATCGTCCTTCTCGAGCATCAGGCGAGCCGCGGCAATAGGCTCGCCCTCCCCCACCAACGGCAATGCGGGGCTCATGTGCCGCGCCACCGGGTCGGCGAGCTGCGCCCTGCCGACGAACAGCGCCTCCAGCAGGTCGCGCTCGCTGACCGCCCCGGCCACCTCCCCGACGACCACCGGCGGCTCGGCATTGACCACCGGCATCTGGGAGACGGCGTACTCGCGCAGGATCGTGATGGCGTCGCGGACCGTCTCGCTCGGGTGGGTGTGCACCAGCGCCGGCAGCTGACCGGACTTGGCGTGCAGCACCTCCCCGACCGTCCGCTCGCCGTCCTCGCCGAGGAAGCCGTACGACGACATCCACGAGTCGTCGAAGATCTTCGAGAGGTATCCGCGGCCGCTGTCCGGGAGCAGCACGACCACGACAGCTTCGGCCGGCAGGTCCCGGGCGACCCGGAGCGCCGCCACGACCGCCATGCCGCAGGACCCCCCGACCAGCAGCCCCTCCTCCCGGGCCAACCGCCGGGTCATCGTGAACGACTCCGCGTCGCTGACCGCGATCACCTCGTCGACGACGCTCGGGTCGTAGGCGCCGGGCCAGAAGTCCTCGCCCACCCCCTCGACCAGGTAGGGACGGCCCGAGCCTCCGGAGTAGACCGAGCCCTCAGGATCCGCACCGATGACGCGGACCCGGCCGGCCGCCTCGGCACTGCCGCCGGAAACCTCCCTGAGGTAGCGCCCGGCCCCGCTGATCGTGCCGCCGGTGCCGACACCGGTCACGAAGTGCGTGATCCGGCCGTCGGTGTCGCGCCAGATCTCCGGGCCGGTGCTCTCGTAGTGGGAGCGGGGCCCCTCGGGGTTGGAGTACTGGTCCGGTTTCCAGGCGCCCGGGATCTCGCGGACCAGGCGGTCGCTGGTCGAGTAGTACGACGACGGGTGATCCGGCGGGACCGACGTGGGGCAGACGACCACCTCGGCGCCGTACGCCTTGAGCACGTTGCGCTTGTCCTCACTGGTCTTGTCGGGGCAGACGAACACGCAGGAATAGCCGCGGCGTTGCGCGACCAGCGCCAGCCCGACTCCGGTATTGCCGGACGTCGGCTCGACGATCGTCCCGCCGGGACGAAGCGCCCCGGACGCCTCCGCCGCGTCGATCATCCGGACCGCTATCCGGTCCTTGACCGACCCCCCGGGATTGACGTACTCCACCTTCGCCAGGACGGTGGCGGCGATGCCCTCGGTCACCCGGCCGAGTCGGACGAGTGGGGTGTTGCCCACCAGGTCGGAGACGTGCTCGGCGTACTTCACCCAGCCATCGTCGCACTGTCCGGTCCCAGCCGCCGGACCGTTCGCCCGAAGGCACCAAAGCGGGGGTCCGGGCGTTTGGGCTCGTGATACCAAGGACTGAGGACACCGCAGGACCGAGGACACCGCAGGACCCGACGACCAGGTGAGGTGGGCACGGCATGGGCAGGGCCAGGCGCGCGCGGCGGATCGCGGCTGCAGCGGTGTACGGCGGTGGCGGCCTGGGAGCCGGCATCGGGGTGCTGGGCGCGGTCGGGTTCGGCATCCTCCGGCTGGAGGCCGTGCTTGCCCGCCGGGTCGTCGGCGTCCAGTTCGAGGACGCCCCCGATGCCGACGGGGTCTACCGCGGCGCCGACGTCTCCGCCCGAGACAGCGGCCCCGAGGGCGCGGGGACGATCCAGTTCGTCGTCCTGGGGGACAGCACGGCCGCCGGCGTGGGAGCGGACACTGCCCGGCAGACCGTCGGCAGCCTGCTCGCCAGCAGCGTCAGCATCCGGGCCGGCCGGCCGGTACGGCTTACCAACCTGGCCGTCGTCGGAGCGCTGTCGGCTGACCTCGGCGCCCAGGTGGCGGCGGCCCGCGACCTGGTGCCCGCCCCCGACGTCGTGGTCATCATGATCGGCGCGAACGACATCACCCACCGGGTCACCCGGGCGACCGCGGTGCGCCACCTCGACCAGGCGGTTCGCGACCTGGGCGGCACCGGGGCCCGGGTCGTCGTCGGCACCTGTCCGGACCTGGGCGCGATCGAACCCGTCGCCCAGCCGCTGCGGCTGATGGCCCGCAGGTGGAGCCGCGACCTGGCGGCGGCCCAGACCGTCGCCGTCGTCGAGGCAGGGGGACGGACCGTCTCGTTGGGCGACTTGATCGGACCGGACTTCGCCGAGCGGCCGCACGAACTGTTCAGCCCGGACCGCTTCCATCCCTCTCCGGCGGGGTATGCGCGGGTCGCCTCAGCGCTCCTACCCACCGTGTACGCGGTCCTGGGGTTGCACTCGGTCGATTCGGTCGACCGGAAGCCGCAGCGCCGTCGCGGTGAGAGCATCGGCCCCGTCGCAGTGGCAGCCGTCCATGCGGTCCGCGACCCAGGCACGGAGGTCAGCGCCACCGCCGTGGCGGGCCAGCCCCGAGGCCCCCGAGGGCGCTGGGCGGTCCTCCTGCGCCGCCAGCGCGAACCGGTCAGCGAGCCCGAGCCTCGCGACATACCGGCCGGCCAGCGGACGGGCGAGGGGACCGACCCGGTACCCGGCCCCGGGACCGGCCCATGAAGCGAGCTCCGGAGCTCAGCCGCCGAGGCGCCCTAGCGGGCGGCATACCATCGCAGTGCGTCTCTCGAAGGAGGCTCCCATGACCGAGGCCGTTATCGTCGCCACCGCCCGCTCCCCGATCGGCCGCGCGTTCAAGGGCTCGCTCACGCAGGTGCGGCCGGACGACCTGGCCACGACGATCGTTACGGCGCTGCTGGCCAAGCTCCCCGAGTTGGACGTGCGCGACATCGACGACCTGTACCTGGGCTGCGCGGAGCCCTCCGGCGAGCAGGGGTCCAACATCGCCCGCGTCGTGGCGGTGCTGGCCGGACTGGACCACCTGCCTGCGGTGACCGTCAACCGGTTCTGCGCGTCCAGCGTGCAGACCACCCGGATGGCGTTCCATGCGATCCGAGCGGGAGAGGGTGAGGTCTTCGTCAGCGGAGGTGTCGAGTGCGTCTCCCGGTACGTCGACTTCGCCGGCGCCGGCGCGTCCCGGGCCCGGGAGAAGAACCCGCGCTTCGCGGCGGGGGAGGCGCGGATGGAACGCCTCGCGGTGGACGACGGAAGATGGACAGACCCCCGGCAGGAGGGTCTGCTGCCCGACGTCTACGTCTCGATGGGCCAGACGGCGGAGAACGTGGCGGGGCTCCGCAGGGTCTCCCGCGAGGCGCAGGACGAGTGGGGCGTGAGCTCTCAGAACAGGGCCGAGAAGGCCATCGCCGACGGCTTCTTCGAGCGCGAGATCGTGCCGGTGACCACGCCCGACGGCACGGTGGTCAGCCGGGACGACGGTCCCCGCCCGGGGGTGACCCTCGAGGCCGTGGCGGCGCTGCGACCGGTATTCCGGGTCGGGGGGACCGTGACCGCGGGCAACTGCTGCCCGCTCAACGACGGGGCCGCCGGCGTGGTCGTGATGAGCGACACCAAGGCCCGCGAGCTGGGCCTCACCCCGCTGGCACGCGTCGTGGCCACCGGTGTGAGCGCTCTGTCGCCGGAGATCATGGGGCTGGGGCCGGTCGCGGCCTCTCAGCAGGCGCTCGCGCGCGCCGGCATGTCCATCGGCGACATGGACCTGGTGGAGATCAACGAAGCCTTCGCCGCACAGGTGCTGCCCAGCGCCCAGGACCTCGGGGTGGACCTGGACCGGCTCAACGTGCACGGCGGCGCCATCGCGCTCGGGCACCCGTTCGGAAGCACCGGGGCCCGGATCACCACGACCCTGCTCAACGGGCTGCAGGCCCGGGACGGCCACCTCGGCCTGGAGACGATGTGCGTCGGCGGTGGACAGGGCATGGCCGTCATCTATGAGCGACTCAGCTGATCAGGCGGCGCAGCGCGGCGAGCTCGACGGCGAGACCGTCGGAGCGGCCCGCCTCACCGGCGTCGTAGACCACGACGGCCAGCTGGTCCATCAACGTCGCCGGCCCGAGGTCGGGCACGGGTTCGGTCCGGGCTCCACCCGACAGCGCCAGGTCGTCGGCCAGCTGCTGGACGAGCGTCCGGACGCGGCCGGAATACCCGGTGGCCCGGTCGAGCGGGAGGACGCGCCAGCGTTCCTGGATCCGACGCAGCTCGCCCGCCACGGATGCGGTGGCGGGCGAGCGGGGCGAAGCGGTGGTGCGCGGAACGCTGTCGGCGTCCACTAGTCACGCATGCGGGCGAGCAGGCGAAGCAGCTCCAGGTAGAGCCAGACCAGCGAGACGATCAGCCCGTGCGCGAGCAACCACGAGTACTTCTCGGGCAGCTCGGCGGCGACTGCGCGGTCGATCGAGTCGAAGTCAGCCGCCAGCGAAACAGCGGCGAGGCCTACGCCGATGACAGAGACGATGATGCCGAACGGGCCCGACCCGCCAAAGCCCCAGCCCTGGCCGACGCCCGCGATGGCGGCGACGAAGTTGGCGACGGCGAAGAACATGTAACCGATCAGCGCCATGCCGAAGACCCGGCGGAACTTGTCGTTCACCTTGATCAGGCCGGTGCGGTAGGCGAGGAACATGCCGGCGAACGTCGCCGTCGTCGCGACCACGGCGGTGGTGACGACACCGGGCCAGCGCTGCTCGAAGACCGAGCTGATCGAGCCGACGAAGACGCCCTCGAGCATCGCGTAGCCGACGATCAACGGCACGCTGATCGTCTTCTTGAACGCGATCAACAGGCCCAATGCCAAGGTACCCACCATGCCGCCGAGCCACAGCGGCAGCATCAGGCCGGGAAGCGCGGCCACCGCGAACCAGGACACCGCACCGAAGACCAGGACCAGGGCGAACAGGGACAGCGTCTTGATGACCACGTCGTCGGTGGTCACGCGCCCTCGCTGGACCGGTCCCGCCGGCGGGCGGTCGTACAGGTCCTGCAGCTGCTGCGGGCTCACGTCGTCCTGCACGCCGTACGGCGATGCCGACTGGGCGGCCCCACGCCCGAACGAGGCGTAGCCCCCCTGCGAAATCTGCCTCTCGATCCGGTTGAACACCGGGTTCTGCGCCATCTGAGTGCCTCCAGCACGTCGGGGCACGCACCTGCGCGCCGCTCACTACAGTAAAGGCGCGGACGGGCTGGAAAGTTCCCGGAACCACCTGCGCCCACGGCGCCCGACAGATCCGGAGGTCCGATGCCGCTGCAGCCGCTGCTGCACGACCTGGTTACCTGCCTCCGCGCTCCGTCGACCGTGCTCAGCGCCAGGGACGGCCAGATCCGTCCCGACGGCGCCCAGGGCGCGTTCACCGCCGACGTCAGGGTGCTGTCGACGGCGGTGCTCACGGTCGCCGGGCGGGAGCCCGAGCCGCTGTACGCCGAGCTCGTCGGGGCCTCCGGTGCCCGTTTCGTCTCGGTCGCCCGCGGCCTGGTCGACCGGGGCCACGACCCGGGCGTGCGCGTGATCCGGTCCCGTCAGGCAGTCCCGGCCGGCCTTGGCGAGCACATCGTGCTGGCCAACGACGGGGAGCAGGATCTGGAAACCACGCTCAGCCTCGACCTTGCCGGCGACCTTGCCGGGATGGCGCAGGTCAAGGACGGCGCACTGGGCAGCTCCGCAATGGCGGCGGTCGAGGACGGGGCGCTGGTCTGGCGCGCCGAGGCGGGCCTCGACGTACGCAGCCGGGCGGACCAGCAGGCCGCTCTGTCGGCATCGGGCATCCGATGGCAGGTCAGCCTCCCCGCCGGGTCGAGCACCACGGTGCAGTGGTCCCTCGAGGTCGCCGACCCGGCAGCGGTGGTGGCCGGCGCCCCCGATCGCATTCCGTGGCGCGAGCCGGTCGTCTCCCTGGCCGCGCCGGCCCTCCCGAGGCTGGTCGAGCGATCGCTCGCCGACCTCGACGCCCTGCGGCTGGTCACCACTGCGCTGCCGCACGCGCAGTTCGTGGCGGCCGGCTCGCCGTGGTTCCTCACGCTGTTCGGCCGGGACAGCCTGCTGGCCGCGCGGCTGACGCTTTCGCTCGGCACGGAACTGGCCGAGGGCACCCTGGCGACGTTGGCGGCGCGCCAGGGCGTCCGCGTCGACGCCGGCAGCGCCCAGGCACCGGGCAAGATGCTGCACGAGCTTCGGCGCGCCCCGCTCCGGCTCTCCGGCGGCAACCAGGCCCGCGCCTTGACGCTGCCCCCGGTCTACTACGGCAGCATCGACGCCACCGCGCTCTGGGTCATCCTGCTGCACGACGCCTGGCGTCACGGGATGGCCGCCGACCGGGTGGAGCGGCTGTTGCCAGCACTGCTCCTGGCGCTGGCCTGGGTGACCACGGGGTCCGACCCCGACGGGGACGGCTTCGCCGAGTACGTCGACCGCACCGGCAGCGGCCTGGCCAACCAGGGATGGAAGGACTCCGGCGATTCCGTCCGCTTCCGGGACGGCCGGATCGCCGCCCCGCCGATCGCGCTCGCGGAGGTACAGGGCTACGCCTACGAGGCCGCCATAGACGGGGCTGCCCTGCTCGACGCCTTCGGTCGCGACGGTTCCGACCGGCTGCGCGCGTGGGCCGGCGTCCTGGCCGAGCGCTTCCGCGCGCGGTTCTGGGTCGAGGACGAGATCGGTCCCTACCCGGCGCTCGCCCTGGACGGCGCCAAACGCCCGGTCGACGCCCGGGCCAGCAACATGGGCCACCTGCTCGGAACGGGCCTGCTCGATCGGCACGAGGCGGCTGCCGTGGCAAGCCGCCTGGCAGCGCCGGACATGGACAGCGGATTCGGGCTGCGGACCATGTCCGCCCAGGACGGCGGGTATGCGCCGCTGAGCTACCACTGCGGCGCGGTATGGCCGCACGACACCGCCCTGGTCGCGGCGGGGCTGGCGCGCGAGGGCTTCGGGGAGCAGGCGGCCCGGCTGCTCCAGGGTTTGGTTGACGCCGCGCCGTCGTTCGACTACCGGCTGCCGGAGCTGTACTCCGGGGACGCCCGCGAGTCGCTGACCGTGATGCCCTACCCGGCTGCGTGCCGGCCGCAGGCCTGGGCCGCAGCTGCCGGCGTGTCGGCGCTGTCTACCCTGCTCGGGCTCGCTCCGGACGTACCCCGCGGCGTGGTCCGGCTGCGCCCCGCCCCGAGGCCGGGCCACGGACCGCTGACCGTTCGCGGGCTGACCGTTGGCGGCTCCTCGCTGGACGTCACCGTCGACGACGCGGGGTCGGTCACCGCTGCCTCCATCGGCCGGCCCGACCTGTCGATCGGATGAGGGTCGTGCCTCAGAGACGCTCGGCGCGGCTCAATACCGTCTGCACGATGACGACCACGGCGAGGAAGGCACCGTTGACGGCGTCGGAGGCGGACGAGCCGAACTGCGACAGGTGGACGCCGATCAGGTTCTGGATGACGGCCAGGAGCAGCACTCCGGCGGCGGTCCCGGTGACCGTGCCGGCGCCTCCAGTGAGCAGGGTGCCGCCGATGATGACCGCAGCGATCGCAGTCAACTCGTAGCCGACCCCGATATTCGTGACGCCCGACTGCAGGCGGGCGGCGTTAAGAGCGCCCGCGAAGCCGGCCAGGGTCGCGGAGAGCACATAGACCAGTGCCTTGTTCCGGCGGACTGGAAGGCCCATCAGCACCGCCGCGTTCTCGTTGCCGCCGATCGCGAACAGGGATTGCCCGAAACGGGTCCGCTGAAGCGCGAGCCCGCCCACCCCGAACAGGGTGACGGCGGTCACGATCGGCCACCACGTCCCCGAGCCGAGCGTCAGGAACCATGAGTTCTGTGGAACCAGGAACGTCTGGGTTCCCTCCTGCGTGATCGCCTGGAGCAGACCCCGAGCGCCGAGCAGGCCGGCCAAGGTGACGATGAACGGCGCAAGCCGTACTCGGGCGATGAGCAGGCCCTGCACCACCCCCCAGGCGGCACAGACCCCGACCGGCAGCAGCAGCGCCACCAGGCCGCCTCCGTGTCCGGCCCCCCACGCGGCCAGGACGCCGCCGAGGGCGAACAGCGACCCCACGGACAGGTCGATGCCGCCGGAAATGATGACGAAGGTCATCCCGAGGGCGAGCAGGGATGTGTAGGCGTTGCCCACCAGCACGGTCTTGAGGTTGTCCTGCGTCGCGAAGCCGGCGGAGAGCAGGGATGCGGCAGCGAAGACGAGCACCAGGACGGCCGTACCACCGTGCGCCCGGACCAGTCCGCTCAGCCGCTCCGCGCGGGTCTCCTGCCCACCGGCAACGGCGCCGCCGGCTGCCGCCGGGTCGGTCAGGACCGTGTTGCTCATCGACCCGACCGCCCTCGAGCGGCGTAGACGGCCGCGCAGATGATCGCGGCCTGGATCATCTGGGCGTAGGAGTTGGGGATGTTGTGCTGGACGAGCGTGGCGAGGACCAGCTGCATCAGGACCGCCCCGGCCACCGTGCCGATGATCTTCACCCTGCCGCCGGTCAGCGGCGTGCCGCCGACAACCACGGCGGTGATGGCGCTGAGTTCGTAGCTCAGCCCGTAGTTGGCTGGGTCGGCCTCGGCGCCGTGCCCGACGATGAGCACACCCGCGAAGGCCGCGAGCACCCCGCTGACGATGTAGACGCTCAGCAGGACCCGGCTCACCGGGAGTCCGGCCAGTTGACTGGCCGCCCGGTTGTCGCCGATGGCGACCAGCTGGCGCCCCCATCGCGTCGATCGGACGACGAACCAGGTGACCAGGACGATCACCAGGGCGATCCAGGCCATCTTGGGAGCACCCAGCCACTGGTCGAGCCCGAGCCCGTCGATGGTGGGGTCGGTCACCGGCTTGGCGGATGCGCCGTTCAGGATTACCGCCAGTCCACGCACGCCGATCATCATCGAGAGCGTCGCGACGATGGGTTGGACGCGGGCGAAGGCCACCATGGACCCCGAAAGCACCCCTGACAGGGCGCCCAGGACCAGTGCGACGGCGATCGCCACGGCTGCGCTATAGCCCAGGTACAGCGGGATGACTGCCGACGCCAGGGCGATGACCGCCCCGACCGACAAATCGATGCCCTCGGTCCCGATCACCAGGGCCATGCCGAGGGCTACCAGCACGACCGGGGTGACCTGAAAGAGCTGGACCCGCAGATTGCTGACGCTGAGGAACTGCTCGGACAGCGCCGCGTCGAACATCAGCAGGACGACGATCGAGACGTACACGCCGTACGTCTGCAGCCAGGCCAGCACCCGGCCGCTGTCGGGCCGTGCGGGCAGAACGGTCGCCTCAGCCACCGGGCTCACCCCGGGTTCCGGCCGCGCTGGCCAGCGATTGCATCAGCGAGTCCTCGTTGACGTCACTGCCGGTGAGCTGACCGACGATTCGACCTTCCTTGAGCACCACCACGCGGTCGGAGCCTTCGAGCAGCTCGTCCAGCTCCGAAGAGATGAGCAGCACCCCGAGGCCGTCGCGAGCCAGCTCATCTATCACCGCCTGAACTTCCGCTTTGGCGCCGACGTCGATACCCCGGGTCGGTTCGTCCAGCAGGAGCACTTTGGGCCCGAGACAGAGCCACCGCGCCAGCATCACCTTCTGCTGATTACCGCCCGACAGTTCGGATACCCGCTGCTCGGGGCTCGAGGCCTTGATGTTCAGACGACGGATGAAGTAGTCGACGATCTCGCGCTGCTTCGCGACGTTCACCAGGCCGCCGCGCGAGATTCGCGGCAGCGCGGCTAGCACGATGTTCTCGCGGACGGAGAGGTTGGGCACAATGCCGTCGACCTTGCGGTCTTCGGGCAGCATGACCAAGCCCGCCTTGATGGCCGTGGCCGTGGAGAGCCGGCGGATGGGTGTGCCCTGGACCTCCACGGTGCCGGCATCCAGGCCCAGCGCTCCCGTCATCGCGCGTGCCGTCTCGCTCCGCCCCGCGCCGAGCAGGCCACCGAGCCCGACCACCTCACCGGGCCGGATGTCGATCGATACGTCCTCGATTTCGTGGCGGCGGCTCAGGTGACGGGCGCGCAGTACCGGCGGCCCTTCTGCCTCTCGGTCGCTGCCGAAGGCCGTCACGCCGTGCCGTCGAACTTCGGCCATGTCGCGTCCCAGCATGAGCGAGATCAACCTCAACCGATCGACTTCGGCCATCGCCGCGACATGGACGACCCGGCCGTCGCGCATGACCGTGACGCGGTCGCAGATCTGGTACAGCTCGTCCAGGCGGTGGCTGACGTAGACGATGGCGATGCCTTGGTCACGAAGACGCCGGATGACCGCGAACAACGTCTCCACCTCGCGCTGCTCCAGCGCGGACGTCGGTTCGTCCATGATTACCACTCGCGCATCGACCTGCACTGCCCGCGCGATCGCCACCATCTGCTGCGCGCCGAGGCCGAGCGAACGCAACGGCCGGGACACGTTCACGTCCACGCCGTACTCGTGCAGGATGGAGCGGGCGTCGCGCCGCATCCTGGCCGCGTCGATCAGGCCGAGGCGCCGAGGCTCGCGGTTGAGGAAGAGGTTTCGCGCAACGCTCATCAGCGGCACGAGGTTGACCTCTTGGTAGATCGTCGAGATGCCGGCCTGCTGCGCCTCGAGCGGGCTGCCGAATCGGACGGTGCGGCCTGCGTAGCGCACCTCTCCTGCTTCCGGCTGGTACAGCCCGGTGACCACCTTGATCAGGGTCGACTTGCCGGCTCCGTTCTCACCGACCAGCGCGTGGACCTCCCCCGCGCGCAGGCCGAACGAGACCTCGCGAAGAGCGCGCACACCCGGGAAGGACTTCGTGACGCGCTCGACGTCGAGCACATTGCCGGAGGACGGATGGGATGACGCTGCCGGCTCGGCAGCCGTGTCACGGTCCACGTCGGATCCTTCCCAGCTGCGCTCACGTGGTGTGTTGCGGTCGGCCAACCGCAGGCCCTGACGGCGACAGCTGACCTGTCGCCGCCAGGAGTGCCGGACGCCGGTGCTAGTACACGTCGCCGTTCTGCAGGGCCTGCTTGGCGTTGCTGGAGGTGAAGTGGTGATCAGCGATGATCACCTTCGTTGCCGCCCCGACGCCGTAGAAGTCTGTCAGCGTCTTGAAGGCCAACGGGCCGAAGCGGGGGTTGGTCTCGATGACGGAGACCATCACTCCGTCACGGACGTATTCGACGGCCTGCCGGATGCCGTCGATGCTCACGATCTTGATGTCCTTGCCGGGCTTCTTGCCGGCGGCCTTGATCGCCTGGATGGCACCGAGCGCCATACCGTCGTTCTCGGCGTAAAGGCCGGTCAGCTTTGGATTGCTTTGCAAGATCTGCTCGGTCACCTTCTGGCCGGTGGCCTGGTCGAAGTTGGCAGTTTGCGAGGCGACGATCTTGACTCCCGGGAACTTGGCCGCGATCTGCTTGTTGAAGCCGTCCGTCCGCGCCTGAGACACGTTGTTGCCGGGCGTGCCCTGCAGCACGGCCACGCTGCCCTTGCCGCCGAGGGCCGCCCCGAGGTCGTCGGCCGCGATCTTCGCCTGACCCAGGAAGTTCGAGCCGATGAATCCGACGAAGTCGCTGCACGCCTTGCCCTCGACGGTGCGGTCGATGGTGAGGACGGGGATGTGCTTGCTCTTGGCTTGGTTCAGCGCCGGAGCCAGTCCGTTGGAGTTCTCCGGTGCCACGATCAGCACCTTGGCACCCTGGGCGATCATGTTCTGGATATCGGTGTTCTGTTGCTGCACATTGCCGTTGGCGTTGCGCTGGATCAGCTTGATCCCCAGCCGCTTCGCCTCCCCGGTGATCGACTTGGTCTCAGTCGCACGGAACGGGTTGCTGGTCGCCTCTGACTGCGAGAAGCCCACGGTCGCCGATTTCAGGTCGAGCTTGGGCGCGCCGTACTTCTTCGCCATGCACGTGTCGCCGGCCGCCCCGGAAGGGCTCTTGGTCACCTGCTGACCGCCGCCCGAGGTGCCTGACGACGAAGAGGACGAACCAGAAGGCGCGGTAGACGACGAATCACCACCACCGGCGGTGGACGCGCTCTTGGCGCAACCGGACAGGGCCAGGGCGCTGACTGCGCCCATCACCAGGACTGCGGTGGTGCCGGGCAACCTGTTTGCAACCATGATCGGGTCAACTCCTTCGAGAGAGCTCCGGCGCAGCCGACACGACGCAGAGGTGGTCGCCGACGCGGGAACGATATGACCGGAGTTGGCGTCCCTCTGGTCGTTAGTGACCACGGGGCGGCCTCATTGAACGGCTGAGTCCGGTATCCGGTCAAGATCTTGCGTTCCGGCGCGTCCAAAACGTTACCGGCGTCAGCGCTGACCGGTAGGCGGTGGTTCAGCCGATCGCGGCGACATGGACCTGCACGCCCGCCGCGCGCAGCGACTGGAGCAGCCGCTCGTCGGCGCGTTCGTCGGTGACCAGGTGGCTGATGGAGTCGGTGCGCACGGTCTGCACCATCGTGTCGACGCCCAACTTCGTGTGGTCGGCCAGGACGACTACCTCCTGGGCTGCACGCACGATCGCCTGGTCGACCCCGGCGACAGACATGTTCGGTGTGGAGAGTCCGCGCTCGAGAGTCAACCCGTTGCCAGAGAGAAAGGCGCGACGGACCCGGATACCGGCCAGGCCCTGCTCGGCCCGGCTGCCGATGAGCGCAAAGGTGGACCCCCGCAGGGTGCCCCCCGTCAGCGTGACGTCCGCCTTGGATTGGGCCAAAGCCTCAGCGACGAGAAGGGAGTTGGTCACCACAGTCAAATCTGCGAAGCGCACCAGGCGAAGGGCCAGCTCTCGGGTCGTACTGCCCGCGCTCACGACGATCGCGTCACCCTCGTCGACCAGCGTGGCCGCGAGGGCGGCAATGGCAATCTTCTCCGCCGTCGAGACCGACCGCTTCTGGCGGTAGGACTGCTCGTGCGACAACCCTCCAGGCCAGACGACGCCGCCGTGTCGACGATCGAGCAGACCCTGCTCTTCCAGCGCGCGGATGTCCCTGCGGACGGTGACCTCGGACGTGTTCACCGATGTGGCCAGGTCACGCAGCGAGGCAGCCCCGCTCGCGCGGACCAACTCCAGGATCGCCTCTCGTCGTTCCGCAGCGAACATCGGCGGTCCCCACCTCGACGGCGGGCGCCGCACCGGCGCCCAGTCATCGGTATAGCAGAACTGGACACCTCTCGATCAATTTCCCTGCCAGGATGAGTCGAACGTGGACATTCGCCGGCACCGTGTTGTCTCCTCGGACAGCGGCGGTGCGCGCCCGTGCGGCCCCCAGCAGACTCAGCTCGAGTGGCGCCGGCGTTCTCGGCGACATGCGGGGTGAACGCTGCGCGCGGCACGACCCGTCAACCGCTGGACGGTGTCGGTGACCATCGGCCCGTTGCTGGGTTGACCACACCGCGTCTCTTCCGGACGCCTTGACACCGGGGACGGGGCATCCTTGACCCACCGTCAAAGACCACGAAGGAGCGGCACCATGAACCGAGTTCAGGACAACATGCGGCAGAACGGGCTGGTGCGGCCGCGAGGGGACCGCGTGCTCGCCGGAGTGTGCGCGGGGCTGGGACGTCGGTTCGGGCTCGGCCCGTGGACGGCACGCCTGGCCTTCGTCCTCGCGCTGATGCTGATCCCCGGCAGCCAGCTGATCATCTACCCGGTGCTGTGGATCCTGATGCCGGCCGAGGACTCCGGACCCGCCCCCCGAGCGTGGCCGTGACGTTCGAGCAGGCGGGCGGCAGGCAGGCGGACGTACGGGCTCGGACGGCGTACGCGTGCCCCCGACGGGTTTCGAACCCGCACTGTAGCGATTTTAAGTCGCCTGCCTCTGCCCGTTGGGCTACGGGGGCACGCGCCAGCCTAAAGGTAGGTTCGACGCGGATGTATGTCGTGCGCACCCGCGACGCGGTCCAAGAACAGCAGCCCCGCGGTGTGGTCAATCTCGTGCTGCAGAGCCACGGCCTCGAACGCGTCCGTGTCCAGCTCGACCCACTCACCGGTGACAGGCAGCTGGCCCCGGACGACCAGGCGCCGCGCACGCGCGACGTCTCCGGTGAAGTCGGGGACCGACATGCAGCCTTCTCGACCTCGCTCGCGCCGGGAGGCCGTGGTGACAGCGGCATTCGCCAGCACGAACGGCCCGTGGGACCGGCGCGTCTTGGGGTGCCCGCTGACATCGACGCTGAACAGCCGGGCCGCGACACCGACCTGGTTCGCGGCCAGGCCGACGCATCCCGGTGAGAAGGCCTGGGTGGCGAGCAGGTCCGCGGCGAGGCGGACCGTCACGGGGTCGGTCGGGTCCACCTGCACCCCGGGGGCCGACAGAACCGGTGCGGGGGCCGTCAGGACGGTCAGTACGGAGCCGGCCGGCAACTCGGGCATTGCCCATCCGGCGCGGCTCACCGGGCGTACCGCACAGCCATCCCCGCTCGCGTCTGCGCCGCGAGGGTCACCGCGAGGTCACAGCAACTCCGCGTCCACCGCGGTGAGGTGCACGCCGACGCCGAGCCGACCGGCGACGCCCTCCAGGTCCCGTTCGAGCGCGGCCACTTCGGTGCCGGCCGGCAGCTCGAGCTCGGCGGTGAGCACGTACAGGCCCGCGCCGAGGCGAGTGCCGAGGTCGACGATATTGCCGCCGTGGTCGGCGACCGCACGGGTCACCGCCGAGACGATGCCCGGCCGGTCGGCTCCGTGCACGCTGAGGACGTACGTCGGACCTACGCTGCCGCCGCCGGCGGCGTCGTCGGCGAGCAGGCGGGCGTCCACCCGCAGGGACTGGTCGGCCGTCAACGGCTGCAGGATCCGCTCTACCGACGCCTCGTCGGCAGTGGTGCGGACCAGCACCACCATCGCGAAGTGGCCGCGTAGCAGCGTCATCGTTGAGTCCTCGAGGTTGCCGTCCACGGCGGCGAGTGCGGCGGTGACGTCCGCGACGATCCCCGGCCGGTCACGCCCCAGGACGGTCACGGCGACCAGATGGGTGGGCGGCGCTGGTGCCGGAGACCCAGCGGTCACGGGCCGACGTTCCGGCCGTCGCTGCCGGCCCCGCGTGCGCTGTCGCCGCGGGAAGGGCGTTCCGACCCCACTGCCTGCAGGAAACCCCCGCGCGGCATGTCCATCTCGCCGAGGCTGACGATCTCGCGCCTGAAGAACAGCGACAGCGTCCAGTCGGACAGGACCCGGGCCTTGCGGTTCAGGGTGGGCACCCGAGACAGGTGGTAGGTCCGGTGCATGAACCACGCCGGCCAACCGCGCAGCTTGACCCCGTACACCTGGGCAACTCCCTTGTACAGCCCCAGCGAGGCGACCGACCCGACGTACCGGTGCCGGTATTCCTTGAGGTCTTCACCCCGCAGGGAAGCGACGATGTTGGAGCCGAGCAGCCGCGCCTGGCGGACGGCGTGCTGGGCGCTGGGGGAGCAGAACTGCCCGGGTTGGGTCAGGTCGGGCACCGCCGCGTTGTCCCCCGCTCCCCAGGCGTCCGCCACCTCGTGTACTCGCAGGTCCGCGTCGCAGCGCAGCCGCCCCTTGTCGTCGACGGGCAGGTCGGTGTCGGACAGGACCGGGCTCGCCTTGACCCCCGCGGTCCACACCAGGGTGTCGGCGTCGAAGCGCTGACCGTCCGAGAGCCGGATCGCGCCCTCGACGCAGGACTCCAGCCGGGTCTGCAACAGCACCTCCATGCCGCGCTGGCGCAACTCGTCGACCGTGTAGCGGCCCATGTCCTCGGACACCTCCGGCAGGATCCGGTTGCTGGCCTCGACCAGCACGAACCGCAGGTCCGCAGGCCCCAGCCCCGGGTAATAGCGCAGCGCGTAGTGCGCCATGTCCTCGAGCTCGGCGAACGCCTCCACACCGGCATAACCCCCGCCGACGAACAGGAAGGTGAGCGCGCACCTGCGCCGGTCGGCATCCATGGTCGACGCCGCGACGTCGAGACAGTGCAGGACGTGATTGCGCAGATAGATGGCCTCCTCGACCGACTTGAAGCCGATACCGGCCTCGGCCAGGCCGGGGATCGGCAGCGTCCGAGCGATCGAGCCCAGCGCGACGACCACGACGTCATACCCGATGTCGTACGCCGGCCCCTCCAGCGGGCGGACCGTCACCGACCTGTTGGCGTGATCGACCGCCACGACATGGGCGTTGACGATGTGGGCGCCCTTGAGCACCCGGCGTAACGGCACGACAACGTGCCGTGCGCTCAGGCTCCCGGCACTGGCCTCGGGCAGGAACGGCTGGTACGTCATGTACGACCGGGGGTCTACCACCGTGACCTGCGCCTCGCCCTCACGCAGCTTCTTGAGCAACGCGTGCGCGGTGTAGAGACCCACATAGCCGCCGCCAAGCACCACGATGCGCGTCGTCACCCTGGCGACTGTAGTACGCAGCCAGTCACGACCACGCGGCTGGTGGGAGCCCCGCACCAGCGCCCGCCGTCCGTTACAGCCGGGCGATCACGGCGTCCAGCATCGGCTCGGTGAGGCGGCCGGTAAAGGTGTTCTGCTGGCTTACGTGGTAGCTGCCCCAGAGCGTGACGGGGGTGCCGGCTGCGCTGAGCAGCGGCACGCTGGCGCCGTGCCCGAAGCTCGGCCGGGGCCGCGTGCCGGACCAGCCCAGGCGACTCGTGCTGCGCAGCGCCGCGTCCCAGCCGAAGGCGCCCAGCGCCAGGATCGAGCGCAGCGTCGGCGTCGCGAGCGCCAGGTCCCGGTCGAGCCAATGCCCACACGTGTCCCGCTCGAGCGGCGTGGGCTTGTTGGCGGGCGGGGCGCAGCGGACGCCGGCCACGATGCGCACGCCGGTCAGCTGGAGCCCGTCGCCGCTGGCCCAGCTGAGCGCCTGGCTCGAATATCCGGCCCGGTGCAGCGCCGCATAGATCCAGTCGCCGCTGCGGTCGCCGGTGAACATCCGCCCGGTCCGGTTGGTGCCGTTGGCCGCCGGCGCCAGGCCGACGACCAGGATGTACGGCGCGCTGTCACCGAAGCCTGGGCCTGGACGCCCCCAGTACGGCTGGTCAGCGAAGGATGCCCGCTTGCCGACCGTGGCGACGGTTTCGCGCCACTGGACGAGGCGGGGACAGGCCCGGCACACGCTTACCCGGGCGTCGAGCTCGCCCACGTCCGGCGCGGACGAGGCCAGCAGCGCGACCTCGTCGTCGGTCCGGGCCACGGGCGTGCGGGCCGTCGCGGGGTCACCGGGCCAGCCGCTTCCCAGCGGCACAGGTGAGGCGAACCGGTCACCGGTGACCGGGTGCGGGAGCTGGCTCATATCGGTCCTCCGTGGTACTGAATGTGTCCATGCCTCTCGAAGGAACATACGAGCCGAGTCCAGAGCAGTGGGTCCGGGACCAGGTCGCCGATTACGAAGGCTCCGGTGGCACGCGAGGCACGACGATGCGCGGTATGCCGGTCGTCGTCCTGACCACGAAGGGGGCCAGATCCGGCAGCCTGCGCAAGACCCCGCTCATGCGGGTCGAGCACAACGGTGCGTACGCGGCCGTCGCCTCCCTCGGCGGCGCACCTCGGCACCCGGTCTGGTACTTCAACGTCGTGGCCCACCCGCAGGTCGAGTTGCAGGACGGGCCGCAGACGTACGACATGCTCGCGCGTGAGGTGACCGGCGAGGAGAAGGCGCTCTGGTGGGAGCGGGCGGTCGCCGCATATCCGGACTACACCGACTACCAGAAGAAGACCGAGCGCGAGATACCGGTCTTCGTGCTGGAGCGGAAGGACCCCGGCCAGGTTTGAGACGCGCGGCACGTTCCCTGTAAATCGTCGCGTTCGTAAGTCAGATCTGCGGAATACGCCGATTGCCCTCAGCGTTACAGTCGGTATCTGGCGGAACTGCCAGTACCAACGCAGCGAATACGGAGTGAATACCAGTGGCTCAGCACGGCAGCACCAGTTCTCAGCACCTCGGACTCGTCGACCGCATGGTCATCGGCTGGCACGACGTCAGGCACGCCCAGCACCAGCTGGCACTGAAGAACCACCCCTGGCTTGTCGGCGCCTCGATCCACCACGTGCGGCGGATGGACAGCTGAGCTCGCTCTCGTCTCGGGCCGTTCGGGACCGCGGAGCCAGCGCAGGATGATCGAGCAGGGCCGGACGCACATCGCGTCCGGCCCTGCTTCCGCGTCCGGGGCAGCTCTCGCGTTGAGGGCTGCTCTCGCGGCCGGTCACCCCCGGTGATCTGGCGGGCTACGCCGGTCGGGCGATGGACAGCGCGATCCCGTCGAGGATGTCGTGCTCGCTCGTCACCACCTCGGTGATCCCCGCGTCACGCCCCAGCCGCTCGACGACGGCGCGCCAGACCAGCGCGCCGCCGCCGATGACATCGACCCGGCCAGGGTGCATGTACGGCAGGGCCGCTCGTTCTGACCTCGACATCTCCAGAAGTTGCGTGCACGCCGTCAGCACGGCCGCCACGGGCAGCCGGGAGAGGTGGATGGCGGCCGAGTCGTAGGTGTCGAGGCCGAGCGCGTTGGCCGTCACCGTCGTGATCGACCCAGCCACCCCGACCAGGGTGGAGACGCCGGCGAAGTCCACCAGCTCGGCAGCCTCGTCGATCGCCGCCTCGACGTCCTTGCCGGCGCTGTCGATCTGCGGCGCCGTCGGAGGGTCGCTGGTCAGGTGCCGCTCCGTCATGCGCACCGACCCGAAGTCGACCGAGCGCGCCTGCTCGACCTCGGCGGTGCCGCGGACGAACTCGGTCGACCCCCCGCCGAGGTCGACGACGAGGTAGGGCCCGGTCATCCCGGCCTGCGCGAGCCCGGCGACGGCGCCGAGGAACGACAGGGAGGCTTCCTCGTCCCCCGAGACCACCTCCGGCGAGATACCGAAGGCGCCGAACGCCTCGCGCACGCCAGCGACGAAGTCCGCGGCGTTCTCGGCATCGCGAGACGCCGAGGTGGCGACGAAACGGAGCCGCTCGGCGCCGAGTTGCGTGCACTGCTCGGCGTAGGTGCGGGCCGCTGCCAGCGTGCGCGACATCGCCTCCGGCGCGATCCGGCCGGTACGGTCCACCCCGTGACCGAGGCGCACGATCTCCATGCGGCGTACGACGTCGCTGAGCCTCGTCGTGGTGCCGTCGGTCTGGATGTCGGCCACGAGCAGCCGAATCGAGTTGGTGCCGCAGTCGATACCGGCCACCCTGGTCATCGCCAACCTCCGGACTGGCCGCGCTAGGACGGGCTGTTGGTCTCCCGGTCCGGCGGCTACGTCACCGGCTGCCCCATGCTCACACAGGGGCCACCACGCCACCACGGGGGAAGCAGCGCGAGAGCCTCATCGCCGAGCGGGTTGACGCCTGGACCTGCCGCCAGTGCATGGGCCACCAGCACGTGCAGGCATTTGACCCGCGAGGGCATTCCTCCGGCAGACACCTGGGCGATCTCGGGAACCTCACCCAGCGCCGTACGGCGACGAAGGTAGTCACGGTGGGCGGCGGCATACCGGCTGGCGAGCTCCTCGTCCACGGTGAGGCGGTCGGTCATCTCCCGCATCAGCCCACGGCCTTCCAGCGTGCTCACCGCACCGGTCAGCCGCGGGCACGTGGCGTAGAAGGTGGTGGGAAAGGGTGTCCCGTCCGGCAACCGCGGCGCAGTGCGCACGACGTCGGGGTTGCCGCACGGACAGCGGTGGGCGAAACCGACCACGCCTCGCGGTTCCCGGCCCAGCTGCCTCTCCACGGTTGCCAGGTCCCGATCCGCCCGGCCAGCGCCGCCAGTCACGCCAGGCAGCTCTGCCGGCGCCTGCGGCTCGGGAGTCACGTCTCCCGATTCACTTGCGTGTGTTGCCGGTCCCCTGCACGGAGACGTAAGGGTCGGGCGCGGACACCGAGGACCACAGCTTCGCGTACCACGCCAGCTTCGGGCCGCTCGTCGTGGCCAGAGGAGTCACCGAGGCGCCGTTGGAGGCGCCGTCGGACGGTGCGCCGAGCACGATGTACGGCTTCTCGCCCACCCTGACGAACTTCAGCCGCTGGCGCGCCTGCTGCTCGACGTATGCCGGGTCGTTCCACTTCAGTTGTTCCTGCTGCAGCCCGGTCACGGCCTTGCGCTGCTGGATCACCTTCGTGCGCAGGGCATCGATCTGGCCCTGCTGACCGATGAAGGAACGCAGAGCCGGCACGAGCGTGATGGACAACACGACCAGGATCGTCGCCAGGACCGCCAGGCGCACGGTCCGCGGCCGGCGCGCCTCGAGGTCCGGACGGCGACCACGTGCGGCCGCACCGGGCCGGGTTGGCCCCCGGGAACTGCCCGCGTCTGGCCGAGAACCGGGAGTCGCTCCCCGCCGGACCGGACCGGCTCCGGAGCGCCCGGCCACCGTGCCGCGCGAGCGGCGGGACGTGGAGGTGGAGGTGGCCGGGTCAGCCATGGCTACCGGACGCGCGGAAGCGTGGGAACGCTGCGGCGCCGGCATACACGGCAGCGTCGTCCAGTTCCTCTTCGATCCGCAGCAACTGGTTGTATTTCGCAACGCGTTCGGACCTGGCCGGGGCACCGGTCTTGATCTGGCCGCAGTTCGTCGCGACGGCCAGGTCGGCGATCGTGGTGTCCTCAGTCTCGCCGGACCGGTGGCTCATCATCGTGCGGAAGCCGGCGCGGTGGGCGAGGTCGACGGCGTCCAGCGTCTCGGTGAGCGTGCCGATCTGATTGACCTTGACCAGCATCGCGTTGGCCGCGCCGGCGTCGATCCCGCGCTGCAGCCGCTCGGGATTGGTGACGAACAGGTCGTCACCGACGATCTGGACCCGGTCGCCGAGCTGGCTGGTGAGCTCGACCCAGCCGGCCCAGTCGTCCTCGGCGAGGGGGTCCTCGATGGACACCAACGGGTAGGCATCCACCAGCGAGACGTAATACGCGGTCATCTCCGCCGACGATCGCGACCGGCCCTCGAACTCGTAGGAGCCGTCCCGGAAGAACTCGCTGGCCGCCACGTCGAGGGCCAGGCCGATGTCCGTGCCGAGGGTGTAGCCGGCCTTGCCCACGGCCTCCGCGATCAGGTCGAGCGCCTCGCGATTGTCGGCGAGCGCCGGCGCGAAGCCGCCCTCGTCGCCGAGCCCGGTGGACAGGCCGCGCTGCTTGAGCACGCCCTTCAGCGTGTGGTAGACCTCCGCTCCCCAACGCAGCGCCTCGCGGAAGGACGCGGCCCCAATCGGGGCGATCATGAATTCCTGGATGTCGACGCCGGTGTCGGCGTGCGCCCCGCCGTTGAGGATGTTCATCATCGGCACCGGCAGGACGTGCGCGTTGGACCCACCGACGTAGCGGAACAGCGGCAGCCGCGCGGAGTCGGCGGCGGCCCGGGCTACCGCCAGCGAGACGCCGAGGATCGCGTTGGCGCCGAGCGAGGACTTGTTGGCCGTCGCGTCGAGCGCGATCATCTCGGCGTCGATGAGCCGCTGCTCGCTGGCGTCGAATCCGAGCACGCGGGGCATGATGTCCTCGAGAACGGCGTTCACGGCCTGCTCCACGCCCTTGCCGAGGTAGCGCGACGTGTCGCCGTCGCGGCGTTCCGAGGCTTCGAAGGCGCCGGTCGACGCGCCGGACGGGACAGCCGCGCGGGCGACGGTGCCGTCGTCCAGCCCGACCTCGACCTCCACCGTGGGGTTGCCCCGCGAATCCAGGATCTCGCGGGCGTCGACAGCATCGATGTTGGCCAAGACTCGCTCCGGGACTGTGGGTAGTCGTGTGGTCGGGTACGCCGCGAGCCTAAGGGCTCGCTCGCCTCGCGCAGCGGACCGACCCACGGAACGGAGCGGCTGGGCTGCCCCGTGGTGCTTTCACCGCGCGTCCGGGAACCGCGCGATGGTGAACGACGTCGTCAGGGGGCATGCTGGCGCGCCCTGCCGACAGCCGCGGCGAACTCAGCGCGCCGCGGCTTGGAGTGCCCGAAGGGCTCCGCGCAGGGCTGCCTCGGGGTCCTCGCCTCGCCCACCCGCCTCCCGCACCAGGGCAAGGAGCCGCGAGCCGAGCGAGTCCGGATGGAGCGCGATCGCCGCGTCCACGATCGGCTTGCGGCCGGCCCCGTCGAGCCGGGAGAGCACCTTCGCCGCCCGAGCCAGAGCCGGCAGATCAGCCGGTATGCCGTCCAGCACCGAGGCGCGGTCGGGCTTCTCGGCCGCCTTGATCTGCTCCCAGCCGATCTCGACGTCCGCAGCGGTCTCGGCCGACCCATCGGCGAACACGTGTGGGTGCCGGCGGACGAGCTTGGCGACGATGCCCGCCGCGACGTCGTCGATGTCGAAGGGGTCCCCTGTGTCCTCCTGCCCGATGCGGGCATGGAAGACCACTTGGAGCAGCACGTCGCCCAGTTCTTCCACCATGTGCGGCCGGTCGCCGGACTCGATCGCCTCCAGCGCTTCGTGGGCCTCCTCGAGGAGGTAGCGCGCCAGTGAGGCGTGGGTCTGCTCGGCATCCCAGGGGCAGCCGCCCGGCGAACGGAGCCGGTCCATGACGCCGACGAGATCCAGTATTCGGGACCCTCTGACGTCGTGGGAGCCGACCAACACCTGCACGTCCGCGAGCCGGGTGCTCCGATTCGACTCCGCAGCGAGCACGCCGCTCAGCCCCGGGTCGCCGTCGTCCGAGCCGATCCAGACGACGTGCCGCGCGTCGTCCGCTCCGCCCACGCCCGTCGCTTCGCCATACCGGCCGGCCGGATCTTCCGCGCGGTCAAGCAGCAGGCGGGCCAGTTGCGCAGGCGCTACCGGCCCGAGGTGCTCGACGGCGATGCCGGATTCGGCGACCGCGACAGGCGTGGGGTCGTGGCGGTTGCGGGCCAGTACGGCGGCCGCCCCCGCGAGCGCCGTCCACGCGTCGCGGGTAAGCAGTCCCGGGGGAACCCGCGGCGACGTGTGGAGCAGGACCAGGCGAGCCACGGGCAGACGAGCGCCGAGCGGCCCTAGGGGCCGGTCGACCCTCCGGTGCCGCTCTGCGTGGGCGCCTCGCCGGGCTCGCGCTTGACCCAGTTGGGCAGCGGCGCGGCGAGCTGGACGGTGGAGGGGTCGAAGCTGCCGTAGCGCGGGCTGACCTTGATCCTCGCCGCCTTGAGCTGAGCCAGGACGCTCTTCTGGTCGGCGGGCGTTAGCTGGGAGACGGCCAGTTGGCTCCGGACGAACTCCAACGTGGCCCGGGACGGCGTGCCGAGCTTGGCGATGGCCGCCTTGGCCTGGGAGTCGCTCACTCCGTGTCCGCTGGCGGCAGCGGTACGCAGGACGTACGGCGCGATGATCAGCGACACGACCGTGACGCCGGTAGTCACCCTGGAGCTCAGGCCCGGCAGCGCCGTGTTGACCTCCGAGGTCGCCGTCTGGACGTCGTTGTCGCTGATCACGCGGTTGCCGACGATCGCCGCCGCACCCGATTCGTGCGGTGCGCAGGCCGAGAGCGCGCCGCCGGCAAGCAGGAGGGCCGCTGTTGCGCTGCCTAGCCGGACCATCCGGCGCTGCGGACTGGCTGCGCGCGCCATATGGTCGCTCGCTGGAGGCTTCACGGACGGTTCCTTCCTGTGGACGCCAGGGCAACGGGAGCTGCCTGGGCGTGAGCGGTGGCGATCCGCGCCGCGTCGGCGACATTGTCCAGCAGGACGGCATGGATCAGGTCACTGGCCCAGGTCAAGACTGCCGTGTCGCGCAGCGGTTTGCCACCCACCCGAGCCGTCATCGGCCGGGTCACCAGGATGGTGTGTAGCGCATCCTTGACCAGCGAGCCGGGATAGAGCCGCTGCAACCTCAGTTGTGCGCTCTCGGGCAGGTCGACGGGACCGAAGCGGACGAAGTTTCCCTGCGCGCTGATGTCGGAGAGCGCCGCCTTGCGGGCGTGCGTGCGCAACCTGGCCACGGAGAGCAGGTTGCGGACGGGCTCCGGCGGGACGCCGTACCGATCGCGCAACTCAGCCTCGATCTCCACGAGCCCCGCCTCGTTCTCGACGGTGGCAAGCTTGCGGTAGGCCTCGAGCCGCAGCCGCTCCCCCGGCACATAGTCGTGCGGCAGGTGTGCATCGACCGGCAACTCGATCTTGACCTCGGCCGGAGCCTTGTCACCCTCACCGCGGAAGTCGGCCACCGCCTCGCCGACCAGTCGGACGTAGAGGTCGAACCCGACGCCCTGGATGTGACCGGACTGCTCGCCGCCGAGCAGGTTGCCGGCGCCGCGGATTTCCAGGTCCTTCATCGCAATCTGCATCCCGGCACCGAGTTCGGTGTTGCCGGCGATGGTCTGGAGCCGGTCGTGCGCGGTCTCGGTGAGCGGCTTCTCCGGCGGGAACAGGAAGTAGGAGTACGCGCGCTCGCGGCCACGACCCACCCTGCCACGGAGTTGGTGTAGCTGGGACAGCCCGAGCACGTCCGACCGCTCGACGATCAGGGTGTTGGCGTTGGAGATGTCCAGGCCGGTCTCCACGATGGTCGTGCAGACCAGCACGTCGAAACGCTTCTCCCAGAAGTCCAGCACCACCTGCTCGAGCCGGTGCTCGTTCATCTGGCCGTGGGCGGTGGCGATCCGGGCCTCCGGCACCAGCTCGCGGACCCGCGCCGCGGCCTTCTCGATCGAGCTGACCTTGTTGTGGACCAGGAAGACCTGGCCCTCGCGCAGCAGCTCACGGCGGACGGCGGCAACCACCTGCTTTTCGTCGTAGGCGCCGACGAACGTCAGGACCGGGTGCCTCTCCTCGGGCGGGGTGAGCAGGGTCGACATCTCGCGAATGCCGGTGACCGCCATCTCCAGGGTGCGCGGGATGGGCGTGGCCGACATCGCGAGGACGTCGACCGCAGTGCGCATCCGTTTGAGCAGCTCCTTGTGCTCGACGCCGAAGCGCTGCTCCTCGTCGACCACCACCAGTCCCAGATCCTTGAACCGCACGTCCGACCCGAGCAGCCGGTGCGTCCCGATGACCAGGTCGACGCTGCCGGCGGCCATCATCGCCATGGTGCTGCGGGCCTCGGCGTCGGACACGAAGCGCGACAGCGCGCGGATGGTCACCGGGAACGGGGCATACCGCTCGGCGAACGTCTGCATGTGCTGCTGGACCAGCAAGGTCGTGGGCACCAGGACCGCGACCTGCTTGCCGTCCTGGATGGCCTTGAACGCCGCCCGTACGGCGATCTCGGTCTTGCCGTAGCCGACGTCGCCGCAGATCAGCCGGTCCATCGGGACCGGCCGCTCCATGTCGGCCTTGACCTCGTCGATGCTGGACAGCTGATCGGGGGTCTCGACGTAGGCGAAGGCGTCTTCGAGCTCGCGCTGCCAGGGGGTGTCGGGGCCGAACGCGTGACCCTCCGTCGCCATCCGGGCGCTGTACAGCCGGATCAGCTCGCCGGCGATCTCCTTGACGTGCTTGCGCGCCCGGCCCTTGGTCTTGGCCCAGTCGCTGCCGCCGAGCCGGTTCAGGGTCGGGGACTCGCCGCCGACGTAACGGGTGACCTGGTCCAGCTGGTCGGTCGGGACGAACAGCTGGTCAGCCGGCTGCCCTCGCTTGGACGCGGCATAGGCGATGAGCAGGTACTCGCGGGTCGCTCCCCCGACCGTGCGCTGCATCATCTGCACGAACCGGCCGACGCCGTGCTGCTCGTGCACCACGAAGTCGCCCGGTCGCAGCTGCAGCGGGTCGACCATGTTGCGCCGCCGCGAGGGCATCTTGCGCATGTCCTTGGTCGACCCGGAGCCGGTGCCGGTGCTCCCGGTCAGGTCGGTCTCGGTCAGCACGGCCAAGCGCGCCTGCGGAGCCACGATCCCCCGCTGCAGGGAACCGGTGGTGACGTAGGCGAAGCCCGGGGCGAAACCGTCCAGCTCGCCGTCCACCCGGTCCAGCTCGCCGTTCTGACCGCCCAGCTCACCGTCGCCATCACCGCGGGCGTCGAGGCTGAGGTTCTCCACCAATCGGAACGGCACCTCGTGCTCGCCGAAGACCTCGGCGACCCGCTTGGCCAGACCGTGACCCTCGGTGACGACCGCGACGCGCCAGCCGTCCCGAACCCAGCGGCGGACGTCCGCGACCGCGACCTCGATGTCGCCCCGGTACGCCGGAGGCTCGGTCACCGCCCTCTGCACCCCGCCGGCGAGGCCGTCGCCGCTGTCTCCGGCTCCCGGACCGGCGTCGCTGTCCTCATCCGCGGCGAACGGGGTCAACGTCCACCAGGGCAGGCCGATGTCCGCGGCGTGCGAGCGCACCTGCGCCAGGGTCCAGAAGGATGCCGTGTCGAGCAAGCCCTGCAGGTCCACCGGCACGGCGTTACCCGATGCGGCATTGGCCCAGCTGGCCTCGAGGAACTCGGCGTTGGTGGCGACGAGGTCGTGGGCGCGGCGGCGGATCCGCTCGGGGTCGCACAGGACCACGTACGTCGACCGTGGCAGCACGTCCAGCACCGACTCCATCGAGTCCACCAGCGCGGGAGTCAACGACTCCATCCCTTCCACGGCGATGCCCTCGGCCACCTTGCCCAGCAGGTCGGCCACGCCGGGCAGCCGGCCAGCGAGCACCGCTGCGCGGCGTCGTACCGCGTCGGTCAGCAGCAACTCGCGACACGGCGGCGCCCAGAGCCCGTCCACGGCGACGTCCAGGCTGCGCTGGTCGGCGACCTTGAACCACCGGATCTCCTCGACGGTGTCGCCCCAGAACTCGATCCGCAGCGGGTGCTCCCGCGTCGGCGGGAAGACGTCGAGGATGCCGCCGCGCACGGCGAACTCGCCGCGCCGCTCGACCAGATCCGTGCGGACGTACGCCGCGGCCACGAGGGCCTCGACGACATCCTCGAGCGGACGCTCGTCGCCTACGGTCAGGGCGACCGGCGCCAGGTCGCCCAAGCCGGTCACGATGGGCTGCAGCAACGCTCGGACCGGCGCGACGACCACCTGCACCGGCCCGTACGCCGAATCGCCCGCCTGCGGGTGTGCCAGCCGGCGCAGCACCGCCAGCCGGCGGCCCACCGTGTCGCTGCGCGGACTCAGTCGCTCATGCGGCAGCGTCTCCCACGCCGGGAAGTCGACGACCTCGTCCGCCGGCAGGAAGCAGCGAAGCGCCTCAGCCAGATCCTCTGCCTCCCGGCCGGTCGCCGTGACGGCCAGCAGCGTGCGGCCGGCGCCCAGTGCTCCGGTCGGCCGGTCGGGCTCCATCTCGGGCGACGTCTCGCGTCGTGTCCCAGGTTGGGTCGGTTGGGTCGGTTGGGTCGGCTGGATCGGCTGGGCCATCGAGGCAAGCAGGAGCGGCCACGCTCCTCCGGGCGCAGTGACCTCCAGCGCCGACTCCTGTCCGGCCCTCTCCCGCGCCTGGTCTCGGACATGGCTGAAGGACGGCTCGGCGAGGGCGGCGGCGAGGATGCCGGTGAGGCTCATGGCTCCCTGAGACAGGTCGGTGCGTGGACAGCGGTAAGGCCCGGATCGTGGAGGCGAGTCGGTGCGAGGAGGTCACTCGTCCGGTCGGCTCACGAGTCAGCTCGCAGCGATCCAGGGTCGTGCACCAGCCTATGCGGCCGCCACGACAGGGTGTCGGCCGCCCGGACTGTGCCCGACCTTGTCACGTCAGTCACTGCGGGTGCGATGTTTGCGCTCCGCGAGCCCGCCTGACAGCTAACCTGGACCAGGCGCCTGGCCTCCGCTCCCCGCTGCACAGGGATGGTGGCGATCGTGCCGTGCCGACCCGGGGGCGAGGGGGACCCTGGACGGCCTTTCAGGATCCGACCGACGCCACACGTCCGACCGCCGAGCCGATGGGAGCCGCCGTGTCCGAGCCGACCGCCTCGTCATTCCACTTGCCCGACCTCCGGCTCGAGCCCACCGCCCTGGCCGATGCCGAACTCGCGCTGCTCTCGGTGTTGCCGGACGGGCACATCCTCGCAGACGCGGTAGCACTGCCGGGCGACTCGCAGGCGAGGCACCGCGACCGCCGACCGGTCGTACGCCTGCGCCTTTCGCGCGACATGGCCACCACCGTCCTGGATGCGGGCGGCGCGGTGCTTCGCGACGAGGAGCTGACGCCGCTGGCCGAGCTGTCCGAGGTGTCTGTCGAACAGCTCGATGACGGGATGTCTGCGTTCGTGAGCGGCGTCCTTTCGCGCCGGCGGTCCAGAGAGAGCGGCGAGGGCGCGCAATACGCGCTGTCGCAGGCGGACATGGATCCGGCGACACGGCGCCGCTGGGTGCTGGTGCTCGCCAGACCGCTGGTGGACGCCGACGCGGACGCCGTCGCCGCGCTCCGGCGGTTCCCGGGCGAGGTCGTCGTGGTGGTGCCAGCCGGCCAGCCGGACTCCCAGCACGACGGCATCCCCACGTGGGTGCTCCTGCACGCGGCGCGTGAGCTGACCACGGACGGCCACCTGGCGGGACGGGTCGTGCTGCGCACCGCCCCATTGGCCTGGCGTGACCCCGACAGCAACACGGCTCTGGTCCGGCTGCTCGCGACGGCACTGCACGCCGACCTCATCCTGCACCTGCGCGCGGACGACGACCGGCCGCAGGACCGCGGCGGCGAGCAGTGGCGCCGCGTCCGCGACGAGCTGGACCGCGGAGCGGACGAGCCGTTGACCGGCGTCAGCGCGCCGACCGAGTCCGTGCTGCGACGCTGGAAGCCGCCGAAAGCGCACCGCGGTGTCGTCGTGATGTTCACCGGCCTGTCCGGCTCCGGGAAGTCGACGCTGGCCCGAGCCGTCAGCGCCCAGGTGTTGCAGCAGACGGCGCGGACGCTCACCCTGCTCGACGGCGACGTCGTGCGGACCATGCTCTCCTCGGGGCTCGGCTTCGACCGCGCCTCGCGGGTCCTCAACGTCCGCCGCATCGGCTACGTCGGCGCGGAGATCGCCCGCCACGGCGGTATTGCCGTCTGCGCGCCGATCGCGCCCTACGCCAGCACCCGGGCGGACGTACGGCGGATGGTCGAGCAGGTCGGCGACTTCGTCCTAATCCACGTGAGCACCCCCCTCGAGGTGTGTGAGCGCCGCGATCTCAAGGGGCTGTACGCCAAGGCGCGGGCGGGTCTGATCCCCGAGTTCACGGGCATCTCCGACCCGTACGACGTGCCGCTCGACGCGGATGTCAGCGTCGACACCTCCACCATGAGCCCCGAAGCGGCCGTCGCCGTCGTCTACGACCACCTCGTCAGCGGCGGCTGGCTGACCAAGGACGCCCCATGAGCATCGACCCACTGTTGGTAATTGCGACATTCGGCATCGGCATCGTCGTCGGGCTCACCGGCATGGGCGGCGGAGCCCTGATGACCCCGGTCCTGGTCCTGCTGTTCAACATCCCGCCGCTCACGGCGGTCTCGAGCGACCTGGTCGCCGCCGCGGTGATGAAGCCGGTCGGCTCCCTGGTCCACCTGCGCCGCGGCACGGTCCACCTCGGCCTGGTCAAGTGGCTGTGCCTCGGCTCCGTGCCGGCCGCCTTCTGCGGGGTGCTGCTGGCCCGGTCCTTCGGCACCGGCGAACGCGTTCAGCACGCCATCCAGACCGCGCTGGGTATCGCGCTGCTCGTGGCCGCGACCGGACTGACCGTCCGTGCCTACATGCGGCTGATCGAACGCGCCCAAAAGCGAGACGGCAGCGCCGCGCCGCTTCCTCAGGACCGCCCCCGGGTCCAGATGCGGATCGCCCCCACGGTCGCCGTGGGCGCGGTCGGAGGCCTCGTCGTGGGGATGACCTCGGTGGGCTCGGGATCGCTGATCATCATCGCGCTGATGGCGCTGTATCCGCGGCTCAAGGCCAGTGAGCTCGTCGGTACCGACCTGGTGCAGGCGGTGCCGCTCGTTACCTCGGCTGCGTTGGGCCACCTGCTGTTCGGCGACTTCAAGCTGGCGCTGACGGCCTCGTTGCTCATCGGCTGCGTGCCCGGCGTGTGGGTCGGCGCCCGGCTGTCGTCACGGGCACCAGGCGGACTCGTGCGCCGGGCGCTCGCCTTCGTCCTGCTCGCGTCCGCACTGAAGCTGCTCAACCTCAGCACGCCGCTGACCGGTGCGGTGCTGCTGGTGGTCGCCTGCGTCGCCCCTGTCCTGTGGATGCTGGTACGCCGCCAGCACGGCTTCCCGGCGATTGCGCGGCGGCAACGCACGAAGGTCGCCGCCTGAGGAAGCTCCGAATTCGCAGGACCGGCGGCGTCAGGGCTCCGTCGGAAGGACCAGTTCGGTGTCCGCGTTCAGGTCAGCGATGTCGTAGCCGAAGGCCCGCACCGCCGCCGCGTGGCGGTGCTCGATCCGCCGGCGCAGGCGCCGTTGCCACCAGGACCCCGTGCGCATCGCCTCCCACCGAGCCTCGTAACGGTCGCTGTGGGACCGTCGCAAGCTGCTGCTCGGGATCGGCGTGTCCAGACCCAGGAACTGCTGGATCTTGGCCAGCTCGCGCTCGGGTGCGCCGACCAGGTCCTCGTAGCGCAGCACGTGCACGTGCTGGAGTCTCGGAAGGTCGCCGACGAAGACCCGGTGGGCGTGGACCCAGTGGCCAACGAGGGCATCGAGGGACGTGTGGTTTTGCCAATGTCGCGACAGGAGGCGGCGCCACTTGCTCGTGGAGAGCGCCACGACGACCGGATGTCGCAGGACCACGATCATCCGGGACCCGGGAAACAGCGCCTGGAGGAACCTGCCCATGACCAGGTTGGGCGGGGACTTCTCGATCAGCAGGTGCTTGCCCGCGTCCCAGTACGGCGCCCATGCACGCAGGAGGCGCTCGGCGTTGTCCGGGGTGACCAGGGGGGAGAACTCGGTGAGGTGGGCTGCCTGGGCATGAGCGAACCGGCCCGGCCCGCCGTAGTTCGTGGCGGCGGGGTAGACGTCCTGCAGGTGCTGACCCTCGTCCTCCTTGACGCCGGTGTCAGCTAGGCCACCGATCTGCGGGTGCTCGGCCAGTGCCCGCGCCAGCGGCGTGGTGCCGCTGCGGTGCAGGCCACCGACGAAGACGAGGCGCCGCGGATCACGCAGGAGCGCCCCGGTGTCACTCGCCGGCGACGGGGTGGTCGGGCTCATCCTCCGGAGGTGGTGTGCAGAGGCAGGTGCGCGGCGCGAGCCAGCTCGACCCGCCGGCGCACGCGGGTCAGCAGCACCAGCACGCCGCCGAGACCGATCAGTCCGAACGACCAATTCAGCGACGTCCCGATCTCCGCTCCGGTGAAGGCCAGGGACGCGCTGGAGACATCGCCGACCCGTTGGCCGACCGTGGTGAGCGTGGTGTTGCTGCGGACCGCCGCGCCGGTGGAGTCCACACCGGTGGCATAGGCGAAGTTCTTGCCGATGGTGTGCTTGGCCAGGTACGGCGTCACCACAAGTTCGCCGGACTGGCAGTAGATCGAGGTCCCGGGCGCCAGCGTGGTCGACGCACAGAAGACCGAAACACCGTTACGGACCAGCTTGTCGTCCACGATGCGCACCCGGCTGACCGTCCGCGTGCCGGCGTTGCTCACCTTGAACCCGTAGACGATCTTGTCCCCGGCGTCGACGATGCGGTTGTTGTTGCTGTCGATCTGCTTGACCACCCATTGCAGCAGGGTGATCCGCGCGAAGCTCCGTGGTGCACGTGCGGCCGCCTTGGTGGCCGAGGCGGCCGCCGTGGCGGATCGGGGCGCGACGTACCCGACGAAACGTCGCGTCGTGACGGTATTGCTGATCACCGTCTTGTCGCCCGCACGAGCACGGGCGGTGGCGCTGGTGTAGATGGCGTGCGCCTTGGCCTCGGTGGTCGAGATCGTCACCCGCCCGGACCGGCAGGTCACCGAGGCTCCCGGTGCGACGTTCGTGCTCGTACACGTGACGCCGGCGCCGCCCAGCGCGAGCCGGGCGCTGGAGATCGCGAGCGAGCTCAGGGCGAGCTTGCCGGTGTTGGTGACCACGTAGGAGTAGTCCAGCTGGTCCCCCGCGCTCACCTTGTGATCGTTGTCCCGATCGACGATCGTGCCGACCTTCTGGGACAGCGTCAGCGATGCGCCGCTGACAGGGGCGGTGCTGAGCATCACGGTGGAGCGTGTGGCGGGTGAGGTGACGGCAACTCCGGCCGACATCCCACTCGCTACGGGGCTGCTGGTGACGCCGCCGCTGGTGAGATCTGCGGTGGTGATCGTATGCGTGGCGGAGCACGTCGACTGCCCGCCTGCCGCGATCGTGCCGCTACAGGTGTTCTTGCCCACCGCTGGGTCACGGACCTGCAGGCCGGTCAGGGCGGCGGTGCCGGAGTTGTCCACCCGGTAGGTGAAGCGGATCGTGTCGCCGGCGCGCGAAGGCTGGAGTCCCTGGGACAGCATCGCAGAGACCCGCACCGTTAGCACGGCCGTGGCCAGGGCGGATGCCTTCGGCCTCGGCGACGCCGAGGTGGCGGAGCTGGACGACGAGCTGCTCGAGCTCGTGACGGAGCTGGACGACGACGAGCTGGACGAGCTCGTGGAGGAGGGCGGCGTCGCCGCGGAGGTGCTCGAGCTCGTGGAGGAGGGCGTCGCCGCGGAGGTGCTCGAGCTCGTGGAGGACGAGGACGAGGTGGACTCGGCGGCCAGCGCCGCAGTGGGGCTGGCCGGTGGTGTCACGTCGGCGGGACCGTGGGAGCTGCTGTGGGAGGAGCCGTTGGCCGAGGCGTTCACGCCGGCTGAGTTAGCGTGGGAGGCAGCGGCGGTCGACGCGCTCCCCCCCGGGCCGGCGCTCGCGGTTCCGGTGTTGGCGAAGGCAGGCGCAGCGGGCAGGGAAAGTACCCCTGCAGCCACGGCGGCGCCCATGGCAAGCCCAGCTCGAAACTTCATCAGCGACCCTCCGTCGACGGCAGCGCGGAGACGACAGCCCCCAGCGGCAACCGCATCCTTCCACAGGCGGACCGGCGGTCGCAGACAAAGTCGGCAATCTGATGGCCAACGTCGGCGCAGGTCCCGGCGGCTATCCGCCCGACAACGCGCTACGGCCGCCGTTGACGTACGGCTGCTTGCCGGCCGCCGCGACACCCCCGACGATGGAGGGGTCACTGTCGAACTGGTAGTTGCACGTGCCGTCGATGCTGTCCCACAGCCCGACCGCCTTGATCTGCGGATACCGCTGCAGCACCGACGGGATCGCGGCATACCAGGCGGCGGTCTTGGCGGGGTCACCGGGGTACTGCGCCGACCCCGTCTCGCTGATCATCATCGGCTTCGACGTGTCCATGCCCATGGCCGGACCGCGAGTCTTGACGAAGGTGTAGAAGATCTTCATCTTGTCCTCGAACGAGACGTACTGCGCGGCAGTGATGTCACCGGTGGGACAGCCGGACTGGTTGTACACGTTCCAGCTGATCCAGTCGACGACGTCGTTGCCCGGCCAGAGTTGCGTGGCTCGGTCGAGGTTGTCGGGTGAGCCGGTCATCACCCACACCCATACCGCGTTCGTCGCACCCTCGTCCTGGTAGATCTTGTGCAGGTGGCGCCAGGCAGCCTTGAAGTCCGCACCCGATCCGCGGGAGAGCTTCGCCTTCTGGTTGGCCTCCTGATCGAAGGTCACGAAGACCGGCTTCTTCATCCCCGCGATGCCGCGCGCCTGCGCCCGCAGGTTCGTGTCGAAATCGCCCTGCGCCACCTGCGCCCAGGTGATCTGGCTCGATGTGTTGCCGAACTCGCGCGCCGCAATGCCGATGTGCAGCGTCTTGCCCTGCGAGAGGGCCGTGACCTCTGAGCGGTCGGGGATAGTGCCGGAGACGTCGTGATAGCGGTAGACGAAGTCGAATTTGCGACCGACCTGACTCTCCACCTTCAGCCACCGCGCAGGAGTCGGCGGCTTGACCGCGACACCCCACAGCGTGCCGCAGCTCGGAACCTCCTTGCTGGACACGGTGCATCCGGAGCCCGACGCCGACGAGGGTGGCGAAGAGGTCGAAGAGGTCGAGGAGGTAGAGGTGGATCCCCCACCCCCGCTGCACGCGGCGAGTGCACCGGCGAGTACGACGCCGGCAGCCAGCGCGCGTCCGCGCCCGTGGGCGCTGCGCCTGGCGCTCGGCGCCCCATGGCGGGGGGGAGCGGGGTTGCGGTCGGACGACATACCGGGCATACCTCGGACCGCGGTCCTTTCTCCAACAGAACGTGGGCCCGCCCGCCAGTCGGGCGGCCTCTGGAACGACCCGCCCGTCACCGGCGGAACCGGCGGAGCACACTCATGCCCAGCAGCGACAGTGCCGCAGGTATGTCGTCGATCAGGTAACGGCGCGCCAACCGCGTAGGTTCCTGCGCCAGCCGGACCAGCCACTCGGCGCCGAGCCGCTGGGCCCAGACCGGCGTACGCCGGGCATCCCCGGCAGCCATCGCGACGGCACCACCGCACCCGAGCAGCCAGGCGGCCGGCATGACGGGCTGCAGGAGGAGGCCCAGCCGCTCCTGCTTGGGGAAGCCCAGGCCGATCAGGACCAGATCGGCGCCGCTGGCGCGGACTTGCTCGACCAGTTCGCGGGTGAGCGCGGGGTCGTGCTCGAAACCGAATGCGGGACTCGCGACCCCAGCCACGCGAAGGCCGGTATGCCGGGCTGCCAGCGCCCGGGCCGCCCGCTCGGCCACGTCACCAGCGCCCCCGCCCAGGACGAAGACCGAGCCACCCCGGGAGGCCGCCAGAGCGGAGAGGGTCTCGACCAGCCCGGCCCCCGGGACTCGCTCCGGGAGGGGCGTTCCGGCCAGACGCGAGGCCCAGATCAACGGCATGCCGTCAGCCACGACCAGCCGCGCGCGGTCGAGCACCTCCTGGCAGGACGGGTCCCGGCGCACGCGGAGCCAGATGTCGACGTTCGGGGTGACGACGAGCCCACCCTCGGCCCTGGCCCACCCCTGCGCCACGACGTCCAGCACCTGCGTCTCGGTCACCGGGTCGAAGGCGACGCCGCCGACGTCGACCATCGTTCGGGGCTGGTGAGGGGCAGATCCCGGGCCTGCGGCAGGCAAGGGCGGCGAGTCCGGCACCCGTCGATCGTAGGGGGCGAGGCGCTGAGCCACGTGGCAATGCATCGCGGCACCACAGGCCGCGGTGCATCCATCCGGCCTGTTCCTCGTTTGCAGCGCCTTGTTTGCTCGCGAGGACGACCGGTCGGCTTCTCTGCCATGCGGTCCGCTGCGCCCGTGCGACGGAGCAACTCGATCAACGCGGTATCGGCGAATCGGTGAGCTGGTTGCGGCCGACGACGTAGGCTGCAACGCGTTCACTTGCGAAGGAGAGCTGAGAAAATGGCCGAGGCGGCCGCCCTTATTCCCACCGGCCCCGGTCCCCGTCCCGTGGTGCTGTACATCGCCGGCTCGGGACGTTCCGGGAGCACGCTGTTGGAGCGCACCATCGCAGCGATCCCCGGATTCACCACCGCCGGCGAGCTGATCGACCTGTTCCGCCGAGACGCCCTCGGCGAACGCTGCGGATGCGGTCAACCGCTGCTGCAGTGCCCCCTTTGGACCGCAGTAGGTGAGCGCGCACTCGGCTCGTTCGACCCCTCCCTACTCGAGGAGATGAGCCGGCTACAGCAGCAGGTCGCTCGCCAGCGGCACCTGCCGAAGCTGCTCAGTCCCGTCCGCGGACGGGCCTTCGAGGCCAGGCTCGTGCGCTACGGCGCGGTCTACGCCGAGGTCTACCGAGCCGTGGCGCAGGAGGCCGGCGCCAGGGTCGTCGTCGACGCGAGCAAGTGGCCGGCGCAGGCGCTCGCGCTGTCCCTGGGCGGCGTCGACATGCGCGTGGTCCACCTCGTGCGCGACGTACTGGGCGTCGCCTACTCGCTGGCCAAGCAGGACATCCAGCGGACCGCCGCCCTCGGGGGCACCGAGGCGATGTTCAGCGAGCCGGCGCCGATCTCTGCGGCTCGCTGGCTCGCGACCCAGAGCGAGGTGGACCTGTTGCAGGCTCGGGGAATACCCGTTGCGAGGGTGCGCTACGGCGACTTCGTCGAGGCACCGGCCGCGGCCGTGGCCCGGGTGCTGCGCGAGCTCGAGGTGGCGGTGCCGGCGGGCGGACTGGACCACATCGAGGGCCGCAGCATCACGCTCGGACCAAGCCACGGCCTCTCCGGAAACCCCTCCCGCTTCCGGCACGGAGCGACGGTGTTGCGCTCGGACGACGCGTGGCGGCAGAAGATGCCGCGCCGCGACCGGCTCGCGGTCCAGCTGATCGCGCTGCCCCAGGTTCTTCGCTTCGCCGCCGGCACCAGCGCCGCAGTCGCTTCGAGTCAGCGATCGGCACAGGAACCGGCCCAAAGGCGGGCCCAGGAACGGGCCCAGGAACGGGCCCAGGTACAGGCAGAGCCCCATGCGCAGGTGCGGGCACAGTCGTGGCCGCTGGTCTCTGCCGTGGTGGCGACGCACGGCCGCCCCGAGCTGGTGCGCGAGGCGCTGGAGTCCGTCGTCGCCCAGAGCTACCCCGGGGAGATGGAGATCATCGTGGTTCACGACCGCGAGCCCGTCGACCCGGCTCTGGTCGAGCTGGGCCGGCCGGGCAGGACCATCCAGTTGGTGACCAACACGCACTCGGGCGGCCTGGCCGGTGCCCGCAATACGGCGCTGGACCTGGCCAAGGGCGACTTCGTCGCCACCTGCGACGACGACGACTCCTGGCACCCGACCAAGGTCGAGAAGCAGGTGCAACGGCTGCTCGACGAGCCGGACCTGCTGATGGTCGGTGCCGGGATCCGGCTGCGCCTGCCGGGCGGCAAGGTTGCCGAGTGGCCCGGACGCGCCGACCGGATCCCCTACGACCTGCTGCTGCGCAACCGCGTGAAGGAATTGCACTCCTCGACGCTGCTGATGCGGCGGGACGTGTTCGCCAAGGCGGGGCGTTACGACGAGGAACTGCCGAACGGCTACGCGGAGGACTGGGACTTCATCCTGCGGGTGGCTCGCGTCGGCCGGGTCGGGGTCGTGCGAGAGCCGCTTGCCGACATCCGCAAGGACGTGCCGTCGTATTACCGCGGCAAGGCCCAGGGCACGGCGGTGGCACTCGAGCACTTCCTGGCCAAGCACCCGGACATCGCCGGTTCCCGGCGCGGCAACGCCCGGATCACCGGGCAGATGGCCTTCGCCCGGTCCGTCCTCGGCGAACGCGACGTCGCGCTGCGCTACGCCACCACATCGCTGCTCAGCTGGCCCCTGTCACCGCACCCCTACGTGGCCTTCGCCCACCTGGCAACCGGCGTGGACCCCTCCCGGGTGCAAAAGGCCGCTCGCCTCCTCGGGCGCGGGATGGCCTGACGTGGCCACCGCCGGCGCGGGCAGGCTGCCCAACTTCCTGCACCTAGGGCCCGGGAAGTCGGGCTCGACCTGGTTCCACGAGGTCCTCTCGCTGCACCCGCAGGTCTACCTCAGCGAAGCCAAAGATCTGTACTACTTCAGCCGGTTCTACGACCGGGGGCTGGACTGGTACGCCGCCCAGTTCGCGGGCGCGGGGCCTCAGCATCTCGTGGTCGGTGAGGTCTGCCCGGACTACCTGCTCTCGCCCGGAATCGGGGACCGCATCCACGACAGCCTCGGCGACGACGTGCGGCTGATGGTGACGCTGCGGGACCCGATCGAGCGCGCGTTCTCCTCCTATCTGTACCTGCGCAAGCACGGTCTGGCCGCTCCCAGCTTCCGCGCGACGTTGCAGGCCGAGCCGATGCTGCTCGACGAGGGCCGTTACGGCAGCAAGCTGGCCGGGTTGCAGCGGCACTACCGCCGCGATGCGATCCACGTCGCGATGTTCGACGACCTGCAGCGCAACCCCCAGCTGTTCCTGGACGAGGCCACCGACTGGCTCGGCATCGAGCGCCTGGCCCTCGACCCGGAGTTGCAGGAGGCTCGGCTCCCCGCCAGCAAGGCCAGGCTGCTCCCGCTGGCCAAGGGGGCGCAGCGTGCTGCGGAGTTCCTGCGCAAGCACGACGGCGCCCAGGTGGTCGGACGGGTCAAGCGCTCGGCCATGGTGCAGCGTGCGCTCTACAAGCCGCTCGGCGACGACCGCCCGACTCTGTCGCCGGCTGACGCGGCGTACGTCCGAGACCAGCTCGAGAACGAGATCATCACCGTGGAGCAGCGGTACGGACTGGACCTTCGCCGGCGGTGGGCATGGCACTGACCGGGCGCACTGTCCCACGTCAGCTCGCCCCGCCTGCCCGGCACCCCCGTCGGTCGCTGCGCGGCTCGGTGCCGGTGCAGTGGCACCAGGCCAGCCGCTCGGCGTACGTCCTCGCCGGACAGCTCTCGGCGAGGTGGCGGATGGAGCCCGGCTTCATCATGGTGGGCGCATCGCGGGCCGGGACGACCTCACTGTTCCAGGCGCTGTCCGCCCACCCGCAGGTGCTGCGGCCAGCGGTCAACAAGGGCGTGCGCTACTTCGACCTGAACTATCCCCGCGGGATGGACTGGTACCTCGGGCACTTTCCGTTGCGATGGACCGGTCGCCGGGGCAGCCAGCGCGGCGGACCGGCGACCGCGTTCGAGGCGAGCGGCTACTACATCTACCACCCGTTCGCCGTCCCCCGCATCGCGGAGGACCTCCCGGGGATTCGGATCGTGGCCATGTTGCGCGACCCGGTCGAGCGGGCGTACTCGGCCTGGAAGCACGAGTCAGCCCGTGGTTTCGAGAGCGAGTCTTTCGAGCGCTCCCTGGAGCTCGAGGACGAGCGTCTCGCGGGCGAGGTGGAGCGCATGGCGGCCGACCCGAACTACGAGAGCTTCAGCCACCGGCACCACTCGCACCGCTCGCGCGGGGAGTACGACACCCAGCTTGAACGGATCTTCGCCCACTTCCCCCGCGAGCAGGTGCACGTGATCCAGAGCGAGGCGTTCTTCGCCGAGCCGGATCGCGAATTCGACCGGCTGGTGCGCTTCCTCGGCCTGGAGCGGTTCCAGCCTGCGTCGTTCGAAAAGGTCAACGCGCGGCCGTCGGCACCGATGGACCCGGCGGTCGAGGCGAGCCTGCGGCGGCACTTCGCGCCGCACGATGCTCGGCTGGCGGAGCTGCTCGGGGAGCCTCTCGGCTGGTCCCGCGGCTAGCGCCTGGCCCGCTTGCGTCTCTCTCGCAGGACGGTGAGGTAGAGCGCTTCGCGGAAATGCCACAGGCCAGCGCCGTAGGCGAGGGTGGCGATCACCAGCGCGGCGAGTAGGGCCAGCCAGCTCGCACCGAAGCCCTGCCGCAGGACGACCTCCACCCCGCCGTAGCACCCCAGGCTGAGCAGGGCCGCCAGCGTGCTCGGACGGCCGAACGGGTGCAGCCCCATGACCAGGCCGACCTGGGCGAGCGGGACGACGTTCGCCACCACGATCGCCACGGCCCAGCCGATCGAGGCGCCCAACACTCCGTGCGTGGGGATCAGCCACAGGTCGAGCCCGAGATTGACGGCCAGCGCCGTGGCGACGTTGTAGAGGTTCCAGGAGGTGCGCCCGGCCATGGTGAGCACCATGTCGACCATGCCGCAACCGGTGCCGATCAGCATCGAACAGGACAGGACGACCAGGACCGCGATACCGGCGTTGTACCCCTTGCCGAAGACGCTGAGCAGCGGCTCACCGAACACGATCAGCGTGCAATACAGCGGCCACGTGACGAGCATCAACCAGGCCGTGGAGATCTGGTAGTAGTGGTTGGTGCTCGACGTGTCCTTCTGGGCCAGCGCCTCGCCCAGCCTGGGCTGCACGGCGAGCGAGATGGCCCGCTGACCCATCTGCCCCACCACGAGGAAGCGCGTCGCGGCGGTGTAGATCGCGGCGTTGACGACGCCGGCCAATGCTCCGACAAGCACGATGTCCAACCGCTGCATGGCGATCTGACCGACGCTGGCCAGCGCCCGCGGGCTGCTGAAGCGCCAGAACTCCCGGCCGACGCGGGCGGCCTGCGCCGGCGGCTCGCTCGGCGTCACGGCGGGGGGCAGCATCCGGCGCCACCACAGGTACGCCGCCACGCCGGCAGGCAGGTAGGCGAACACCCACGCCCAGCTGAGCAGGGCCGAGCCGGAGAACGAGATGGCCCCGACCACGAGCAGCACCTGCAGGACCGGCCTCGCGAGCTGCTCGACCGTGGCGTTGACCCGCATGCTGCCGAGGCCCCGCGTCGCCGCCAACGCGACATTCTCCAGGCCGACGAAGGGGATGAACAGCGCGAGGACGCGCAGATACCGGGTGGTCTCGGCGACGTGATGCGGCGTGGTCACCCCGGCGATCTGCGGTGCGAGCAGGTACAGCAGGATCGCCATCAGGGTGGCGGTGACCAGCACCGGGCGCAGCGCTGCCCGGAAGTAGGCCGGAATCGCGCCGGTCTGCCCGAGGGATCGGCAGCGGGCCAGGAAATAGACGAGTCCGGTGTTGGTGCCGAGCTGACCCACCGTGGTCGCGAGCAGGAACAGCGACGTCGCCGAGAAGAAGATGCCGGCAGCCTCCCGAGGCAGACCCCGGGTCACTGCTACGGACAGCACCAGGTTCGCCGCTGCCATCACGAATGCGCCGGCGAGGTTCGCCGTACTGCCCCGGGCAACGCCGCCCATCCCTGGCGTGGCGGACGCAGCCTGCCGGGCGGACGTACCCGGTTCAGACGTCGCACTAGGGGGGGCCGGCTCCGCCCGCGCGTCCGGCGTCGCCGGGTCGGCCGCGGGGCCCTGCGCCGGTGGCGCTCCTCGTGCAGCACTGGTCATGCGGGCGCATCTCCTGAGGGTCGCGTGGACTGGCCGGCGTGCGCGCGCAACGCCGGCAGCAGCCACTGCTCGAGGTCACCGAGCGCCGCACCCGCTTCCGCCTGGCCATCAGCAAGATACCGGCTGCCGATCTCCACGAGGTACGCCGCCGCCACCAGCGGGGCCACCTCTGCGGGGACGCCGAACCAGGACAGCGTCGCTCCGGCGCCGGTGATGAGCGCACGCGCCGCGGCCGCGGCATCGGCTCCGCCCTGCGCGATGGACCGGTGCAGCCGGTAGTGCAGGGCGTCGAAACCGATCGGCACCGGAGAACCAAAGCGCTCCCAGTCCCAGACCAGCGCCTTGCCGGTCGACATGCTCATGTTCCAGGGCGTCCAGTCGCCGTGCCACGAGCCGAAGGTGAGCTCAGTTCCCCTCGCCCGAGCCGTCAACAACTCCCACTGTGCGGTGAGGGCGTCGGCGGACGACGAGGGCGGCAGCGCCTCCAGCCGGCGTCCCAGCCGGGTCCAGAAAGGGCTGTCGACGGCCGTCGAGGTCCGGATCCCCTTGACTGCCGCGAGCTCGCGCATGGCGGCACGCAAGACGTATGGGTCGACCGCGGCAGGGCCCGACCGGGTCAAAGCTGCCTGCACCAGCACCTCGTGGCCCTGCCAGCGCCCACGGTGCAGCAGCTCGGGCACCTGCAGGTGAGTCAGCTGCTTTGCGTTGAGCCGGGCCAACGCTCGCCCCTCGTCGATCACGAGCTCCTGCGTCAACGGGCGCATCCCCACCTTGGCGAAGCCGAACGTGCGCCCATCGGCCGTGAGCAACTGCAGGACGGGCTTGAGGTTCGCTCGTCCCGGGGCACCTATGTGAAGGCCCACGACGACGGGCTGGCCGAGAACGTCGCTGAGGTAGGACTGGATCGTCCCCCTCGGGCCGGATTCGCTGCTGTCGATGCCGATGCGCCCGCTCAACAGCTCGGCCAAACCCAGCCGGGCGGCGACCGAGACAGCGACCAGGCGCGCCTGCATACCGGCGGTGGCCGACGCCTTGTAGTTGCGCACGGCCGAGGCGGTCGCCCGACGAGGGCGGGTGGGCACCATCAAAGTTGGACGGCTGGGCCACGGGAGCAGCGCATAGCCGGTGCTGTCACCGGTCCGCGCGGCGTTGTCAATGATGCGGGCAGGCGGCGGCCAGAGGACGGTCAGCACCTCCTCGAGGTACTCGCGGCGCGTCCATGATCGCTGGGGCTCGAGCACCCGGGACGCCTTGGTGCCTGGGCGACGCTTCTTCTTCGGCCCTCCCGGCTTTCGCGGCTTGCTCGGCATTCCCGAAGGTTCCGCCCCGGCGCCTGCGGAGGTCTCGGCCGAGGCCGGGCCATCGTCTGCCATAGCGGTGGAGGACCTCTGCGTCGAGGGCCCGCTCACTGCCTAGCGGTCGAGCCGCCCCTACTGGACGAGGAGGGCTCGAGAACCGGCGGCTCACCGTCGGACGCGCTGGAGACCGAGGCAGCGCCAGGGGTGGCCGCGTTCACCGAGGTCGCCGTGCTGCCAGCGGGGCGCTGCGCATCGACACTGACCGGTACGGCGGACCCGTCGCTCGAATCGGAGCCGCGGCGCGATGCCGCCGGTGTCGACGACGCCCTGGACCCCGGCATCAGCACGGCACCCAGGATCGGTACGTCGAGCTGACCGGCCCGCGTGACGATGTCCGCGAAGTCGTCATGGGTGGATCGCTTGTCCTGCCCGACCACCAGGAGGCCGTCGGTCGCCCTGCCGACGCCGATCCCGGAAGGCGTGGCGGCGGGGGCGGCGAGGACCACGACGTAGTCCGCACCCTGCCTCAGCTCGGTGATGACCTGGCCGAAGCGAGCGCCCGCCATGAGCTCTGCCGATCCCGCGAGGTCGCCCCCCCCGGTCAGCACCTTCAGGCCGGATTCCTCGACGAGCAGGGGTGTCGCCGCCTGCCCGGTCAGTGCCTCGGAGAGGCCAGGAGTCGCGCCGAGCCCAAGCGAACGCTCGAGGCGGCCGTCACCGCCGGCGTCGACGAGTGTGACGCGATAGCCCGAGCGGCGCAGCGCGGAGGCGAGCTCCACGGCCACGTCCGCCGCCCCGCCGTCCTTGGCCGCGTCACTGACGTCCGCCACGGCAACCGCCGCCGGCGCCGGGGCGGCAGCCAGGGTGGCAGTGCGGACCCGCTGGATGACCTCGCGGCGAGAGGATTCGGTATTGCGCCGCTTGGCTCCGAAGGCCAGGGCCGACCCGGCGCTCAGGTGTCCGAGCACCGGGATGCCGCCAACGGAGGTGTCCGACGCCCCGCGCACGCGGTCGTCCTCACGCTCGCGCCAGATCGCCAGCAGGATTCCCGCGAGTAGGCCGAGCAGTGCGCCCGACAGGATGAGGAGCAGGGGGTTCAGACTCGACGCCTGGGCAGGCAGCGCCGCGGGGGAAACGATGGAGCCCGGGTCGGCGCCGGTTGCTTCGAGCGTGCCGATGGTCGTCTGTAAGGTGACCAGCTGGTTGGAATACAGCTGCACTTGCTGGCTGGCCTCGGGAGGGGCGTTGGAGGCTGACGCGGCCTTGGACGCCGACGCCAGGGTCGTCTTCACCGACTTCACCTGCTTGTTCAGGATATCCAGCCGTGACTTCTGCGTGGTTGCAGTGCGCGTCTTGCGGTAGGTGAGGTACGCCGCCGCGACCGCCTTGGCACCCTTCTGGGCATTCGCGGCCGAGTTGGCGGTGTAGGCGACCTGCAGGATCTGTGTGTTCGGTAGGACCGTCGCTACAACAACCCCGGTGCCGGGGCTCCAGTGATTCGTCAGCTTCTTGTTCGACAGCGTGGCGACCGCGGACGAGTCGACGACCTCGGCCTCGGTCTGCATGGCAATCGTGACCTGCGTTGCGCTGCTGCCCGAGTCGGACGAGAAGGGGTTGCCGAGGGTCGGGCGCAGCAGCATCCTGGCAGTCGAGGTGTAGCTCGGTGCGCGCGTCGACGCCAAGGCGGCCACGGCCCCGGTCAGCAGCAGCGTGACCACCAGGATCAGCACCTTGTGCCGTCGTAGCGCATCACTGAGCAGATGCGTCCGGACATCGGTTCTGGACAGCGTTGACACCAAGCCACCTCTCGCAGACCCATCTAGGCCTTGCTAATCGACTGTAAGGGCGGGTGAGCCCAGTGAGTCGCGTTTACCATTTCCCATGCCACATCCCTGCGGCACCGTGCCGGGCGGATCATCGTTACTGCCGGGTGAGCACCAGACCGCATACGTCGGTGTCGAGGTCGCCCAATTCGTCCCGCACCCGTGAGATCTCCGACGTTCGAACCTTGTCCGAGGCCACTAGGACAACTGCCGGGCGACCACCTCGTCGTGGCCCCCGATCGGTGGAAGTCTCCCACGCATCCGGGGCACGGACGGCGCTTCTGGTCGGATTGGCAGATTCCACGCCCTGCTGCGGCAGCACCGGCCGGGCGTAAGCGTCGAGCTGCTGAGCCACCTCGGCGGATGCCGTGTCGAAGGAGTGGACGCTCAGGCACGCGGCAGGCCGGTAGACCTCGACCGCCACCATGGCCCGATGCAGGTCGTCGGACGGCAACTGGCCCGCCGTCCTGACCTTGGCCACCACCGGCACACCCACCGCCCGCATCACGTCTCGGGTGCGCCGTAACCGCCGCCCGCGCCGGTAGAGCCACGCAGCCAACAGCGCCCCCGCGGCGAAGCCCAGGTTCGCCCCGTTGGCCAGGGCAACGCGGTACACGTCATTGAGCGGGAACGCAGCAGCGGGCACGATCACCGTGCCGGGGTCGGCAGGATCCGCCGAGACCCGGGCCATCTGCCCGTTGAGCGTCCTGATCAGGGTGATGAACGTGGCGCGCTTCTGCCGCAGTGTCGCGGTCATCGCGAGCGTCACATGCGGGCTCTTCGGTGGGTCCACCTTGAGCAACGTCGCATCGACGCTGCGCAAGGCACTGTCCAGCTGGGCGGCGCGCTTGCTCAACGTGTCCTGCTCAGTCTTCTTCCGGGCCATCAGTTGCGTTCGCCGGGCGTGGAGGTACTCGGTGGTCGCCGCGGAGACTCCCTTGACGGCGGCGGACGCGCTCCGGTCGACGTAGCGGATGTGCAGGATCCGGGTATTGGGAGTCGCGGTCACCGTAAGGCTCGAGGCGTCGACGGGCTGGTGCAGACCCGTGGCCTTCGCGACCGCTGCCAGGACTGCTGGGGTGGTGATGAGTTGCGCCTCGGTGTCCATGTTCATCGGACCGTCCGCCACCGTGGGGTAGTTGGCCGCTGCCGGCAGCAGGACCGTGCTGACGGCCGCCTGGTCGACACCGCGGTGTCGCTGCCACAGCCCGGCGACCAGGCCACCGGCCAGGGTGCAGGCGAGCACGAGGACGGCATACCGGCGTAGTGGGGCGAGGTAGCCCTCGATCGTCGGCTCGGCCGGCAGGTGGCCCGTGAGTGGCCCAGCGTGCCGGGCGACCGTGGCCGCACGACCCTCGCGCCACAGGACCCCGCAGGCGATCATGATGGCCATCAATGCGACGCCGAGCGAGTTGTAGACCGGCAGCGTGACGAAGCCGACGACGAGCACGCAGGATGCCGCCGCAGCCTCGGGCGTCCGGAGGTGGATGTGCCGCAGCAACATCAACGTGAAGAAGACGAGGTAGAGCAGCAGGCCGACCACGCCCTGGCAGAAGACCACCAGCCACAGCTGGCCCTGGGTCCCCAGCGCGGGAGGGCTGCACCGGGGGCAGTCCGCGGTAGCCCCGCCGGTGATCGTGTTGAAGTTTCCCTGGACGTTGCGGGTGCTGCCCAGCCCGACGATCGGGGAGCTGTGCGTGACGCTGTCGACGGTCAAGGTGCCGAGGTTCGTCCGACCCTGATTGCTGTTCTGGTGGGTGAACCTGTCCTGGACGATCCCGCCCAGGGAGGTCAGCAGCACCAGGCCCACCACCACGCCCGCGCCGGCCACGACCCCGGCCAGCAGCACCGGCCGGCCCAACAGGGCCGAGCGAGCGGCGACGAAGAGGGCGATGACGATCAGGGCAGCCCACATGCCGCGGTCGAGCGAGTAGATGACGGGAACGGCGCCGATCAGCAGCACGAACGGAGCGACGTACCTGCGCCAGCCGGCGTCCTTGGCGAACCAGGCCATCACGAAGAACGGCAGGAAGCAGGCGTAGTTCAATCCCCAGGTGTTGGTATAGGCGAACGGGGCTGCCGGCCGCGGCGCCTGGTAACCCAGCACGTCCTGCAGTTGCGCAGCCGTGGGATGGATCAAGTGGAAGACGAAGGAGTTGTTGCTCAGACTGTTGGGCAGGAGGTACTCGGCGAGCGAGGTGAACTCGAAGTGGGGCGCCAGCACCCCGAGCAAGCCCCCTGCTGTCACGGTCAGGAACATCGCCGCCATGATCCGCATCAGCCGGCGGGTAGGCAGCTCAGCCCGATTGTTGCCCACATAGAGCAGCGCGAGCGTCGCCGTGACGTACCAGATGACCCGGTAGATGAACGTCAAATAGCGGGTGCTGCTGTTGTCGGCGACCGCGCCGGGCGCGTCCACGTGAAGGAGAACGATCCCGACCGGGATCCACGACAGGAAGAGCAACCACCAACCGAAGCCACGAGGGGCGGCGATCCGCCGCCGACGGACCAGGTCGGCCAGCATCACCAGGCCCATCGCCATACACACGAATTCCGAGATCCCCAGAGCCCACCACACGGGATATCCGACGAACAGCACGCTGAGCGGCCATCCCGGTCGCAGCGCCCCGCGGGCCCTGCCAACCCGTTGGGCTGCCCGCTCCGCCTCCGGGCCGCGCGGTGACGCGGCCGGGGCCGGTCGCACGAGCACGTCCATGGGGCATCCCTTCGTGGTGTTCGGCGGTTGAGCGATCGGGGCAGTTCGCGGACGTGGGCGTGGTGCCACTGCGCTGCCAGGCGCCGTCGTAGGTGACCAGTGTCGCAAGTCCGGGGCCGCTGTGACGACCGGTTCCACGAAAGTGACCGATTCCGGTAGTTCGCGCGGGCTCGTGTGCTTGGGTGTCCTGAGCGGCGCCTCGCCTCTCACGACGCCTACGCTCTGTTCCTGACCCACCCCGCTCCGGCAATTTTCGAGGTATTCGTGCACCCTGCAGTGGTCGTCGCCGTCGCGAGCCTGGGCGCCGTCGCCCTGCTCGGCTCGTGGCTGACGATCGCCGGGCCGAGCGCGCCGGCACCCTCGTGGACCGCTGGGCCGGGCTCTCGGGTGCGCAGCGCCGTGGACGCCAGCATTTCCTCGCTCGGCCGGGTCGCGACCAGTGCCATCGTCCTGCTCGCCGGCTTCGCCGCGACGATCCTGTCGTGCTACGTGCTGGGCAAGGGCGCCCATGCGCTCGAGAGCGCCGTCGACGTGCCGGTGTTCGCCTGGTTCCAGGCCCGGCAGGTCCCAGGCATGTGGCACCAGGCGTGGACGATCCTGACCCAGATGGGCAACCGGTCCAGGACCCAGCCGCTCGCGCTGGGCGCAGCGGTGCTGTTGGCCCTGCTGTGGGCACGCGCCAATCGGCGGTGGTGGATCCCCCTACTGATCCTGCCGATCGGCTACCTCTTCGAGAAGTACGGGCAGCTGTTCCTCAAGCTCGCGGTCCACCGCGGCCACCCCCCGACCACCCTTGGCACGTGGCCGTCCGGAGGCTGCGCACGGCTCATCGTCGTGTTCGGGCTGATCGTCTACCTGGCGCTGCGCTGGAAGGGCGTCAGCCGGCGTACCTGGTGGGGATCATGGTCGGTCCTCGCCTTCTTGGCGGCCATGGAGGCCTACAGCCGCACGTACCTGCTCAAGCACTGGTTCACCGACGTCCTCGGGGGCCTAGCGTATGGCGCCATGGCCCTGGCCGTGCTCGCCGCGAGCGCCGCGATCCTGGACCGGGGGCAACGGCAGGGACCGGACCGGCCAGAGCCGCATGAGGCGGCCGCCGAGCCCGTAGGCGACCCCAAGCCCGTCATGGACGCCGCGAGCGTCAGAGGCAGCAACCCGGTCACGGGCGGCAACCCGGTCACGGGCGGCAACCCGGTCACGGGCGGCAACCCGGTCACGGGCGCGGTCCTGCCGCCTTCACGACCGGGGCATACCGAACGTCCACGAGACCCGGTGGCAGCCGGCTGAAGCCGTCCGTCCTGGCTGCGGCCGGCGACGCGGTCGAGCCGATTGGCACCGGCTCGACCGATCAGCTCGCCTCGGTGATCATCCCGGCTGCCACGGTGCGGTTGGTGGCCTCGTCGATCAGCACGAAGCCGCCGGTGGTCCGGTTGCGGCGGTACTCGTCCACCAGCAGCGGCTGCGTGCAACGGAATCGGATCCGCCCGATCTCGTTCAGGCTTAGCGTGGTCGCTTCCTGGTCACGGTGCAGGGTGTTGACGTCCAGGCGGTACTGCAACTCCTTCACGATCACCCGCGCCGACCGGGTGGTGTGCTTGATTGCCAGCTTCATGCCCGGACGCAGCGGTGACTCCCCCATCCAGCAGACCGTGGCGTCGATGTCCTGCGCCACGTGCGGCTGGTTGTGCGGACGGCAGATCATGTCGCCGCGGGAGACGTCGATGTCGTCCTCGAGCCGGACGGTGACGGACATCGGCGGATACGCCTCGTCCACGGCGCCGGTTGCCGTATCGATGGACTTGACCTTGGAGGTCATCCCGGACGGCAGGACCATCACGTCGTCGCCGGCTCGCAGGACCCCGCCGGCGACCTGCCCGGCGTAACCCCGGTAGTCGTGCCACCGGTCGGAGTGCGGCCGGATGACGTACTGCACCGGGAAGCGGACATCGACCAGGTTGCGGTCACTGGCGAAGTGCACGTTCTCGAGGTGGTGCAGCAGGCTCGGTCCGTCGTACCACGGCGTGTGCTGAGAGCGCGTCACGATGTTGTCGCCGGCCAGCGCGGAGACGGGGATGACCTCCAGGTGCGGCACGTCCAGCTTGGCGGCAAATCCGGTGAATTCGGCCCGGATGCGTTCGTAGATGTCCTGGTCGAAGTCGACCAGATCCATCTTGTTGACGCATAGGACGATGTGCGGCACCTGCAGGAGCGTTGCCAGGAACGTGTGCCGGCGGCTCTGCTCCACCAGTCCCTTGCGGGCATCGACGAGCACCAGGGCGAGGTCCGCGGTCGAGGCTCCGGTCACCATGTTGCGCGTGTACTGGATGTGGCCCGGCGTGTCGGCGATGATGAATTTCCGCTTGGGCGTTGCGAAGTAGCGGTAGGCAACGTCGATCGTGATGCCCTGCTCACGTTCGGCGCGCAGGCCGTCGGTCAACAGGGCGAGGTTGACCTTCTCCTCGCCGCGGTCCTTGCTGGCCGTCTCCACGGCCGACATCTGGTCCTCGAAAACGGTCTTGGTGTCGTAGAGGAGCCGCCCGATCAGCGTGCTCTTGCCGTCGTCGACGGAGCCGGCGGTGGCGAATCTGAGAATGTCCACGGTTTAGAAATACCCTTCGCGCTTGCGGTCTTCCATGGCTGCTTCGCTGAACTTGTCGTCACCGCGGGTGGCCCCGCGCTCGGTGACCCTGGTCGAGGCGACCTCGGCGACCACCTTCTCGATGGTGTCCGCGTCCGACAGGACCGCGGCAGTGAGGCTGGCGTCGCCGACCGTGCGGTAGCGGACCCGCTCGGTCGTGACCGGCTCGCCCGGACGCGCCTGCTTGAACTCGTTCTGCGCGTAGAGCATGCCGCCGCGTTCGAAGACGTCCCGGTCGTGGGCGTAGTAGATCGGCGGTAGCTCGATCTTCTCGTGCTGGATATAGAGCCAGATGTCGAGCTCGGTCCAGTTCGACAGCGGGAACACCCGGATGCTCTCGCCCAGATGGATCCGGCCGTTGTACAGACCCCACAGCTCGGGGCGCTGGTTCTTGGGGTCCCACTGCCCGAATTCGTCGCGGAAGGAGAAGATCCGCTCCTTGGCGCGTGCCTTGTCCTCGTCGCGCCGCGCCCCACCGAACACCGCGGTGAAGCGGTGCTTCTCGAGCGCGTCGAGCAGCACCGGCGTCTGGATCCGGTTGCGGGTACCGTCCGGAAGCTCCTGCACCTGGCCGTTGTCGATGGCCTCCTGGACGCTGGCGATGATCAGCTGGATGCCCAGCTCCTTCGCCCGCCGGTCGCGGTATTCCAGCACCTCCGGGAAGTTGTGCCCGGTATCCACGTGCATGACGGGGAAGGGAATGTTGGCGGGGTAGAACGCCTTCTGCGCAAGCCGCAGCATGACGATGGAGTCCTTGCCGCCGGAGAACAGCAGCACCGGCCGCTCCAGCTCCGCGACGACTTCGCGCATGATGAAGATGGACTCCGCCTCGAGGGCGTCCAGCTGGCTCAGCTGGTAGTCCTGGGTGGATACGGTCATGTTCCCGTCTCTTCCGTAGTCAGGTCGGCGATGGCGACGAGCAACCGCTCAGCGATCTCAGGTCGGCAGATGAGCAGGTCGGGTAGCAGCGGGTCGGGACGGTTATAGGCGAGCGGCGAGCCGTCGATGCGGCTCGTATGCAGTCCGGCGGCGCGGGCGACCGCGACGGGGGCGGCCGAGTCCCACTCGTATTGGCCACCGGCATGCAGGTAGGCGTCACTGGAGCCGTCCCACACCGAGCTGGCCTTGACTCCCGCGGAGCCCATCGGCACCAGCTCCGCGCCGAGGCGGTCGGCCAACGCGGTCACGAAGGCCGGCGGCCGGGATCGGCTCACCGCCAGCCGGATGCGCTGCGGTTCGCCAGTAGGAGCCTTCGGCGGATCGTCCGTGGCGTATGTCGTGCCGGCTGCCGGGCGTGCGACCGCACCCGCGGTCAGGTCGCCGTCCTGCCACAACGCCACGTGCACTGCCCAGTCGTCCCGCGGCGGTTCACCGAACTCACGGGTGCCGTCCAGCGGGTCCACGATCCAGACCCGGCGGGCACGGAGCCGGACCCGGTCGTCCTGAGCCTCTTCGGAGAGCACGGCGTCGTCGGGCCGCTCCTGCGCCAACCGCCGGAGCAGGAGGTCGTTGGCGCCGGCGTCACCGGACGCCCGCAGTGACGTGACGTCCTCCGGCTCCGAACCCGCGTCCTTTCGCAGCCGGAGCAGGAGGTCACCCGCTTCGTCGGCCAGGACACGCGCGAGCACGCTGTCGCTGTCGCTCACCTGAGGATCACCCATTTCCGTCGCGGTGACCCGCGGTTGTCGGCGTCGATCTGATCTGGTCGAGCCTGCCACGGCGCCGGCCCGAGACCGGCCCGTGGAGGCCGCGGTCCTCCGCCATCCGCCTCCGGCCGAGTCGCGGAACGCTGATCGGACGCGCTGCAACTGCGACCACGGTAGCCGCTCAGGGCCGGCTCGATCGTCGATCGACGGACTCCAGCCGATATCGGCGCCGATATGAGGAGCATGAGGGGGTTTGCCGACGATCCGGCTTTGGTCGGCGGCGGCGTCGGCGTCGGCGTAGGCGCCGACCGGCTCACGCCGCCCCTTGAGCGGCTAGTACGCGCCCGAGCCCTTGACCACGGCGCGCAGAGTGCGGAAGAGGATCTGCAGGTCCAGAAGCAGCGACCAGTTGTCGACGTACCAGAGGTCCAGCCGGAGCGACTCGTCCCAGGAAAGGTTGCTCCGCCCGCTGACCTGCCAGAGGCCGGTCAAGCCGGGCTGGACCCGCAAGCGGCGCACCGCGTCGGGCTCGTAGACCGCGACCTCGCG
>JAABUK010000648.1_pt1 | contig 71434 bp, 58 predicted proteins | sample 5559141 | NCBI WGS metagenome assembly JAABUK01 (sample SAMN10711869, study PRJNA513367) | rock metagenome | isolation source: Antarctica rocks | place: Antarctica: Victoria Land, Pudding Butte nord | collected 2016-01-03 | reverse complement strand
CCGAACTGGCTTGGATGGCGCGGCGCACGGCGGGCGTCGTGCGGGCGCTGCCATGAAGTACGTGTTCCATAAATTTGTACGAAAGGCGGAATCCAAAATTACTCCATTACTTGCCGGGACCATACAACTAGGGTTTAGTGCATAGTGCGTGGTGCGTGGGTCGTTTAGCCGAATCATAATTCTAGGCACCGAGCACCACGCACCATGCCCCACACACATGTACCAACTACTCGCTTACCTCCGCCACTGGCTGCTGCGCTCGGGCAATGCCCACGGGTTGCATTCGCCCTTCGTGTTTGGGCTCTACACTACTATTATTCGCCACGATGGGGAGTTTCGCGCCTACCCCCTGGTCGAGAAGCGACGGCAGGAACTGCTGGCCAGCGACCAAATGCTGGAAGTCACCGATTTTGGGGCCGGTTCGCAGGTGGCCGGGGCGGGCGGGCGGCGCCGGGCCGTGCGCGACATTGCCCACCACGCGGCCAAGCCGCCGCGTCTGGCGCAGCTGCTGTTTCGGCTGGTCAATCACTTTCAGCCCGCTACCATCTTGGAATTGGGTACGTCGCTGGGCCTCACCACGGCTTATCTCGCACTGGCCGACTCGCGCCATCAGGTCATCACTTTTGAGGGCTGCCCCAACACGGTGGCCGTGGCCCGCGCTACATTTGATAAGCTGAAAATCAAGAACGTGCGCCTGGTGGAAGGCAACCTCGACCAGACGCTACCTACTACCTTAGCCGCCCTAGATAAGCCGCTCGATTTCGTGTTCTTCGACGGCAACCACCGCTACGAGCCCACGCTGCGCTACTTCGAAACGTGTTTAGCTAAGGCGCACGAAAACAGCGTGTTCGTGCTGGATGATATCCACTGGTCGGCTGAGATGGAGCGGGCTTGGGCAGCCATCAAGGCGCACCCGGCCGTGACCGTGACGGTCGATTTATTCTACGTAGGGCTGGTGTTTTTCAGGAAGCAGCCCCGCCAGGATTTCTGGTTGCGGTACTGAGCAATAGGACTCACGCAATACCATTTGCTGACGGCATTGCATGAGTCCCGAAGTAATTGTATTTTTAGTTGAGTAGGGTGCGTAAAAAACGTCATTCCGAGCTTGTCGAGGAATCTCGCTCATAGACGCTCGGGCCTCATCCAACGACGCGAGCGAGATTCCTCGGGCAACTCGGAATGACGCCCAGGTGATTTATTTTACTCCTTAAACAGCTTCATAAAGTAGATTAGAGCATGCAAAGTACCAACCAACGTATCGAGACGCTCGAATTACAGATTTGCGACATACTCATTTTGCAGGATAAGATGTCTGATAATTTAGACCAAATGTCCGAAGATTTAGACAGATTAAACGCAATACTGGAGGAGACAATAAGCGTGCTGGCAATACAGAAGGAGCACATGTTACGTCTCATGCATCCAGCTCTTTAAGCTCGATGTCGCCGCTGGGGCGCACGGCTTCGCGTACGCGGGTGAGGCGCTGCAAAAGGCCTTCGAGCTGGTTGAGGGGCAGCATGTTGGCGCCGTCGGAGAGGGCGGTGGCGGGGGTAGGGTGCGTTTCGATAAACAGGCCGTCGGCGCCCACGGCGATGGCGGCCTTGGCGATGGTTTCGATGAGGGCGGGCTGGCCGCCCGTGACGCCGCTGGCCTGGTTGGGCTGCTGCAAGGAGTGCGTCACGTCCATCACCACGGGCACGCCGAAGCCGCGCATAGTGGGCAGGTTGCGGAAGTCCACCACCAGGTCGCTATAGCCGAAGGAGTTGCCGCGGTCGGTGAGGATGACGTGCGGGTTGCCGGCTCCCTGCACCTTATCCATAGCCCAGCGCATGGCCTCGCCATTGAGGAACTGGCCCTTCTTGATATTTACCACTTTGCCGGTTTTGGCGGCGGCTACCAGCAACTCGGTCTGGCGGCAGAGGAAGGCCGGAATTTGCAGCACGTCCACGTACTTGGCGGCCAGCGCGGCTTCGTCCGACTCGTGAATATCCGTCACGGTGGGCACGCCGATTTCGCGCCCCACTTTTTGCAGAATGCGCAGCGCCGTTTCGTCGCCGATACCCGTGAACGAGTCGAGCCGCGAGCGGTTGGCCTTGCGGTACGAACCCTTGAAAATGTAGGGAATCTGGAGCTTATCGGTGATGTGCTTGATGCGCTCAGCAATGCGCAGAGCCATATCTTCGCCCTCAATGACGCAGGGTCCGGCCATCAGAAAAAACTGGCCGGAGTTGGTGTTGCGGAAGTGGGGTAGGGCTTGGGCGAGGGAAGTGAGCATGAGATGTTGGGAGAAGGCTAAGTAAAGGCAGTTGTCATTGCGAGCTTGCGAAGCAATCGCATCAGAACAGCCCCGCTAGAACGAGGCGAATACAGAAAATAACGCTGGTGCGATTGCTTCGCGAGCTCGCAATGACAATGACAGCCGTACTTATTGTTTTTGCAGGCAAATAAATAGTTCGCGCCCAATCCGCGCGGGCAGCGAGTTATACGCCGTTTCGAAGTGGATAAACTGGAAATACGGCGCGAAGTACGCCTGATATTCGGCGCGGCTGCCGCCGAAAGGCGGCTCGGCGGCGTTGGGAAACTCAGTATCGAAGAGCAGGCCCACCAGCTTGCCGCCGGGCCGCAGCAGCCCGGCGCACTGCCGGGCGTAGGCGGGGCGCAGGCTGGGGTCGAGGGCGCAAAAGAACGTTTGCTCGATAAGCAGGTCGAACGGCTTGGTAGGGGGTAGGGCAAAAAAATCGGCCTGCCAGAGGTTTTCCTTGGGAAAGCCGGGCACGCGCGCGGCCAGCGCCGCCAGGGGCTCGGGAGCCAGGTCGGCCACCACCACGTTTCGGAGGCCCAGGTGGTGCAGGCACTCGGCCTCGTAGGCCCGGCCAGCGCCCGGAATCAGGATACGAGGCTGCTGAGCCACAGCCAGTTGGCCGAAGTAGGCGCGCAGCGGGGGGGTAGGGCCGCCCGCGTCCCAGCCGGCGCGGCCAGGGGTGGCGTAGCGAGCCTGCCAATAGGCCGCGTCGAAGGCCGGGAAAACCGTTTGCACGGGAGCTAAGTATAAAGAAGGCCGGAGCCGATTAGAAATTACGCCTATTTTTACCCGCGACAAAGGTAGGTAGCGACCAGGCCGGCCCTGGCTAGCACCTTTGTATTCTGCCACTTCATCCACCCAGCCCCCCTCTTTATGGAGCCAAAACAGGAATACCCCGAACCCCGTCAAAACAACAGCCGCGTCCTTTTGTGGGTCGCCCTCGTGCTCGTGCTGCTTGGCATCAACGGGGTGTTATTTTACCTGAATTCGCAGAAGAAGACTGAGAATGAGCAGCTTACGACGCAAGTGCAGGCCAAAGACACGAAGCTGCAAGCCCAAATCAAAGAGTACGAAGATTTGAAATCCAGCTACGAGCGCCAGAGCCAGGACCTGCAAAAGCTAGGTCTGAGCAACGACTCGCTCGAAGCCCGCATTTCGAGCATCAATGCCGATTTGCTGAAGCTGCGCTCGTTCAAGGCGGGCTCGTTTTCGCTGGCACAGCAGCAGCTTTTCAAGCAGCGCGCCCTCAACCTGGAAAGCCAGCTCAGGAAAAAGGATGAGCAAATTGCCGACCTGAAAAAGTCGAACGAAAATCTTTACACCGAAACCACGACCCTGAAGGAGCGGCAGAACAAGCTGACCGATACCATCAGCACCATCGCCAAAACGAACCGCGACCTGAGCGATAAAGTGACGGTAGCCTCGCGCGTGCAGGCCAGCAACATTCACGTGAGCGTGCTCAATAAGCGCGACAAGGAGAAGGATGACGACAAGGAGGAGTTCAAGGCCCGCAAGGTGGACCGCGTGAAGGTGACTTTCAACCTGGCCCGCAACGACGTGACGCCCAAGGACACCAAAGCCATCTACATGCGCATCCTGGAGCCCGATGGCGCGGCGCTCTACAACCTGAGCACGGGCGGCGGCACCTTCACCGTGGATGGTCAGGAGGCCTTCTATACCATGAAGCAGGACGTGGTATTTGACAACACCAAGCAGGCCCTGAATTTCGTGTACGCCAAGGGTGGCGACTACAAAAAAGGCCAGCACACGGTCGAGCTGTACGAAGGTGGCGCCCTGATGGGCAAAACCACGTTTACGCTGAAATAAAGCGCGTTAGCGAGCTTAAAGTAAGAGCAAGAACGTCATGCTGAACGAAGTGAAGCATCCTGGTCGCTCCATCCAACGAGGCAGCCAGGATTCTTTGCTTCGTTCGGCATGACGTTTTTTTTTAACTGTTTCGTTTTCCTGATACGCGCCTACCCCCCTCTATCATGCCCACCCAAGCGCTGCTGAGCTGGAGCGGTGGCAAAGACTCGGCCCTGGCCCTGTACCATGCCCGGCGCGACCCGCGCTACCACGTGGCGCACCTGCTCACGAGCGTGAACGCCCACTATGAGCGCGTGTCGATGCACGGCGTGCGGGTGGCGCTGCTCGAAGCCCAGGCGGCACGCATTGGCCTGCCCCTCACTCAGTTGTGCTTGTCCGAAATGCCTTCGATGGCGGCGTACGACCAGGCGCAGCAGGCCACGCTGGCCGGCCTGCGGGCGCGGGGCGTGGCGGCGGTGTTTTACGGCGATATTTTTTTGGAAGACCTGCGGGCCTACCGCGAGCAGCAGCTGGCGCGGGCGGGGCTGCGCGGCGAGTTTCCACTGTGGCAGCGGCCGGGCGCCGAGCTGCTGCGCGAGTTTCTGGACCTGGGCTTTCGGGCGATAATCGTGTGCGTAAACGAGCGCTGGCTCGACGCCAGCTTCTGCGGGCGGCTGCTCGACGCCGATTTTTTGCGCGGTCTGCCGCCCGGCGTGGACCCCTGCGGCGAAAACGGCGAGTACCACAGCTTCGTGTTCGACGCGCCGTATTTCAGCGCGCCCATTCCGTTTGGGAAGGGCGCGCTGGTGCGCCGCACGTACGCGCCCGCCGCGGGCAGCGCCGCCCCGGCCGGGGCCGACGACCCGTTTGCCCCCGGCTTCTGGTACCAGGACCTGCTGCCGGGGTAGGGTAAGCTTTAGCTTGCCGCCGGCTGTGATAATAGTTGATTTTTCGGCGGCTTTGGGCCGGCAAGCTGAAGCTTACCCTACATTTCGTGCGACTTTTACAGCCCTCGCTTTTGTCGCTCCTTCGCTTGCTTACTAAAAAATACCTGTGGCTGCTGCTGTTGCTGGCGGCCCCGCTGCTGGCTCCGGCCCAGCGCCAGCCGGCCGCCCGGCCTGCCCGTTCGCACCCGCGCCACACAGTCCCTACCCCCCCTAAAAAGGCCGTAGCGGGTCAGGCGCCCGTTTTTTTGCGTTACCTGCACTCGGCCTGGGTCGATAGCCTGATGCGCGCGCTCACGCCCCGGCAGCGGGTGGCGCAGTTATTTATGCTGGCGGCATATTCCAATAAACCCGCTATTTACCAGGACTCTATTTCGACGCTGATACGCGACTACGGCATTGGGGGGCTGATATATTTTCAGGGTGGGCCGGTGCGGCAAACGCGGCTGCTCAACCGCTTCCAGCGCGAGAGCCAGGTGCCGCTGCTGGTGGCGATGGATGGCGAGTGGGGCGCCGGGATGCGCCTCGACAGCGTGCTCAAATTCCCGTACCAGATGACGCTGGGCGCGGCCCCGGCGGCCGACTCGCTGCTCCTCTACGACATGGGCCGCGAGGTGGCGCGGCAGTTTCGGCGGCTGGGGATGCAGGTCAACTTCGCGCCGGTGGTCGATGTCAATAACAACCCCAATAATCCGGTAATCGGCTTTCGCTCGTGGGGCGAAAACCCGGCCGCCGTGGCGCGCCTGAGCCGCCTCTATATGCGCGGGATGCAGGACGCGGGCGTGCTGGCCGTGGCCAAGCACTTTCCCGGCCACGGCGACGTGGATGCCGACTCGCACCTGGGCCTGCCGGTGGTGCGCGTGGACCGCCAGCGCCTCGATACGCTGGAGCTGCCGCCTTTCAAAAGCATGATTGCCAACGGGATAGGCGGCATGATGGTGGCCCACCTCAACGTGCCCGCCCTCGATACCGTGCGCGGCCCCAGCACCTTGTCGCGGCCCATCGTGACGGGCTTGCTGCGCCAGCAGCTGGGTTTTCGGGGGGTAGTCTTTACCGACGCCATGAACATGAAGGGCCTCACCAATCTGGTGCCGCCCGGCGAGGCCGAGGTGCGCGCCCTGCTGGCCGGCAACGACGTGCTGGAATTCAGCAAAAACGTGCCGCTGGCCCTCACCAGCGTGCTGGCCGCCGTGGACAGCGGGCGCATTTCGCAGGCGCGCATCGACGAAAGCTGCCGCCGCGTGCTGGCCCTCAAGCAGTGGGCCGGCCTGCGCCGGCGGCCGGTTATCAGCGAGCAAAACCTGTTTGCCGACCTTAACCCGCCGCACGCCCGCTACCTGGCCCACCGCCTCACCGCGCACAGCCTCACGCTGCTGCGCAACCAGCGCAACGTGCTGCCCTTGCAGCGCCTCGATACGCTGCGCCTCGCTACCCTGGTGCTGGGCGGCGAGCCGGCCGATACCACGGAGTTTCAGCGCGCCGTGACGGATTACGACGCCCAGGTGGCACACTTTCACCTGCCGGCCGCGCCTACCCTCGATGAGCTGACCGACATGCGGGCCCGGCTCTTTGGCTACGATGTGGTGCTGGTGGCGCTGCAAAATCTGGGCCGCCTGCCTGCCACCAATTTCGGCATCGCGCCCGAAGCCAACGTGCTGCTGCGCGAGCTGACCAAGCCGGGCCAGCGGGTGATTCTGAGCATCTTCGGCTCGGCCTACGCGGCGGCCAGGGTGCGCGACTTCGACCGGGCCAGCGCCGTGGTCATGGCCTACCAGGAAAGCCCCGAGGCCCAGCAGCTGGCGGCCCAGCTCATTTTTGGCGGCATCGGGGCCGTTGGTAAGTTGCCCGTGACCGTGGCGAATAACCTGCCCGCCGGCTTTGGCCTGACTACCCAGGCCGGCCTGCGCCTGGCCTACGCCCACCCCGAGGCTGCGGGCATGGATAACCAATTAGAGGCGCGGGTGGATAGTATCATGCGGCAGGCGCTGGCGGCCCACGCCACGCCTGGCGGACAGGTACTCATTGCCCGGCGGGGGGTAGTGGTGCTGCGCAAAAGCTACGGCTACCAGCAATATGCCGGGGCCGGGCAGGCGCCTACCCCCCCGCCAACGGGGCAAGCGGGCTCGCTGGCCGCGAGCAGCATGGCCAGCGAGCCCGGCGCGCAAGCCCCCAGCGCAACTCCTGTGGCCAAGGTGCTATCCGTCGCCAGCCCCCGCCCGGTTCAAAACACGGACCTCTACGACCTCGCCTCGCTCACCAAGGTACTAGCCGCCACGCCCGCGCTGCTCAAACTTCAGGAGCAGGGCAAATTCAGCCCCGACAGTACGCTGGGGCAGCTTTTTCCTTTTCTGAAAAAGACTAACAAGGCCAACCTGAAGCTACGCGACATCCTGGCCCACCAGGCCGGCCTGCCCGCCTGGATTCCATTCTGGAAGGCCTTTGCCAAACCTGACAGCAGCCTGCGCCGCACCTGGTTTCGGGCCGACTCGTCGGCGCGCTTTCCGCTGCCGGTAGCGCGTGGGCTGTGGGGGAGTCGCAGGCTGCCGGGCTACATCTACCAGCAAACAGGGGCCGTGCCGCTCACTGCCAGGCCGGGCTACGTGTATTCGGATTTGTCTTTTTACCTCTACCCCGAGCTGGTGCTCCGGCGCACGGGGCAGCCGTTCGAGCAGTTTTTGGCGAAGGAAGTGTACCGGCCGCTGGGCTCGGGGCTGCATTTTCAGCCGCTGCACCACGCGCCGCTGCGCCGCGTCGTGCCCACTGAGTACGACTCGCTGTTTCGGCGGCAGCTGCTGCACGGCTACGTCGATGACGAGGGCGCGGCGCTGCTGGGCGGCATCTCGGGCCACGCGGGCCTTTTCGGCTCCAGCAACGACGTGGCGCAGCTGGCGCAAGCCTACGCCTGGGGCGGGCGCTACGGCGGCCAGCAGCTTTTCAGCAAAGAAATCCTGACTGATTGGACGCGCCAGCAGTCTGCCAACAACCGGCGCGCCCTGGCCTTCGACCGGCCCGCCAGTCCGGCCGCTGGCAACACCGCGCCGGGTGCCTCGGCGGGCAGTTATGGGCACTCAGGCTTCACGGGCACGTATTTCTGGGTTGACCCTGAGAAGGAATTGGTGGTAGTCGTGCTCACTAATCGCGTTAACCCCTCGCGGCGCAACAACAAGCTGAGCGAGCTGAACGTGCGGACCCAGATTCAGCAAGTGGCCGTTGAGGCACTGCGGTAGGGATTTTTCGCGCAGTGTTGCAGGGTGTTAAAACGCGGTGTTTCGCAGTCGTTCGGGCTTCGTTCTGCGATACGGGCGAGATTCCTCAGCAAGCTCGGAATGACGTTCTTTTTTGCAACTCACTTCGTGACGAGTATAACACCCCGAAACACCGCGCGAAAAATCCCTACCCCCTCATTTGCTCGGCCAGCAGCCAACTCATGGCCTCGGCCTCGGTAATGCACTGGTTCATGCGGAAGGGCTCGTGGTGGGCGTAGTCGGTCGGCTCGGGCACGATGCCATCCTGCTGAAACTCCTGGCGCAGGCCGGGGTTCGGGCGGCTTCAGAAGAAGCGCGGGGGGTAGGGCCATGCGGCTCCTGGCCGCTATCTTACCGGTTCCTATCCAGCTTCCCACCCTACCTCTGCTTATGCTCGGACTTATGATGCAAACGCCCCTGCGCATCGCGGGGCTGCTTGAACACGCCGCCAAGTGGCACGGCACCACCGAAATCGTGTCGCGCCTGCCCGAGGGCGGCCCGCTGCACCGCTATACCTACGCCGCCGCCCACCAGCGCGCCAGGCAGCTGGCCAACGCCCTCACGCGCTTGGGTATAAAAGCCGGCGACCGGGTGGGTACGCTGGCCTGGAATACCCACCGGCATTTCGAGCTGTACTACGGTATCTCGGGCATCGCGGCGGTGTGCCACACCATCAACCCACGGCTGTTTTTTGAGCAATTGGTGTACATCATCAACCACGCCCAGGACCGGCTGCTGTGCTTCGACCTCACCTTCCTACCCCTCGTCAACAAGCTGGCACCGCACTGCCCCACCGTCGAGAAGTGGATTCTGATGGCCGGTCCCGAGCACTTGCCCACCGACTCGGTCCTGCCCGGCCTGGCCAGCTACGAGGCGCTACTGGCCGCCGAAAGCGCCGACTTCGAGTGGCCTGTCTTCGATGAAAACACGGCGTCGTCGCTCTGCTACACCTCCGGCACCACCGACGAGCCCAAGGGCGTGCTCTACTCGCACCGCTCCACGCTGCTGCACAGCTATGTGGCCTCGCTGCCCGACTGCTTCAACTGCGGCGCGCGCGACACGATTCTGCCCGTCGTGCCCATGTTCCACGTCAATGCCTGGGGCGTGCCCTACCTGGCCGCGCTCAACGGCTGCAAGCTGGTGCTGCCCGGTCCCGCGCTCGACGCGGCCAGCTTGTACGAATTATTTGAAAGCGAGAAGGTTACGTTCTCGGCCGGCGTGCCCACCATCTGGTTTGGGCTGCTGAACTACATGCGCGAGGGCCAGCGCCGGTTTTCTACGCTGCGCAAGATGATAGTGGGCGGGGCCTCGTGCCCGCCGGCCCTGCTGCGCGCCTTCGATGAAGAGCTGGGGGTAGAGATTCGCCACGCCTGGGGCATGAGCGAAACCTCGCCGCTCGGCACCGTGAGCACCCTCAAGGCCAACCAGCTGGAGCTGCCCGAGGAGGCGCGGTTCTTCCTTCAACTCAAGCAGGGCCGCGTCATTTTTGGCATCGACATGGAAATCGTGGACGGCGAGGACCGGCCCCTGCCGCACGATGGCGTGGCCTTTGGCGACCTGCTGGTACGCGGGCCCTTCGTGGTGAGCGACTACTTCGGGGCGCCTACCCCCGGCCAGCTCACCGCCGATGGCTGGTTTCGCACCGGCGACGTGGCCACCATCGACCCCGAGGGCTTCATGAGCATCACCGACCGCTCGAAGGACGTGATAAAGTCGGGTGGCGAGTGGATTTCGAGCATCGACCTCGAAAACCTGGCCGTGGCTCACCCCGGCATTGCCGAGGCCGCCGTTATCGGCGTGCCGCACCCCAAATGGAGCGAGCGCCCCCTGCTGATAGCCGTGCGCAAGCCCGGCCACGACGTAACCGCCGCCGAGCTGCTGGCCTTTTTAGATGGTAAAATAGCCCCCTGGTGGCGGCCCGACGCCGTGGAGTTTGTGGATTCCCTGCCCCACACGGCCACCGGCAAGCTGCTCAAAACGCAGCTGCGCAAGGACTTCGCGGGGTACGTATCGCCGTAGAGCCGTACAGGGGCGCATTAATACATTCTACGCGAAACCGCCTGTCATTGCGAGCAGCGCGAAGCAATAACAGGCGGTTTCGCGTAACCCCTATTTCCCTTCCTTTCTATGAAAAAAATCCTGCTGGCCCTGCTGGCGTTCGCCGGCTATTCGCTGACGGCTGCCGCCCAGGCCCCCGCCCCGCCGCCCGACCGCGACGGCACCACCCGCTACGCCGCCGCCAACCGCGCCCTACCCCCGCCGCAGTCTGGCCGGCCGCGCGTGGTACTCATGGGCAACTCCATTACCGACGGCTGGCCGGGGGCCGACCCGGAATTTTTCGCCTCGAAAACCTACGAGTACGTGGGCCGCGGCATCGGGGGGCAAACCACGCCGCAGATGCTGGTGCGCTTCCGGCAGGATGTGCTGGACCTGCACCCGGCCGCGGTCGCCATCCTGGCCGGCATCAACGACATCGCCCAGAATACCGGCCCCTACGAGCCCGAAGCCACGCTCAACAATATCAAGTCTATGACCGAGCTGGCGCAGGCGCACGGCATCCGGGTCATCCTGGGCTCGGTGCTGCCGGCCTACGACTTCCCCTGGCGCCAGGGTCTGGAACCCGCCCCCAAAGTGCTGGCCCTCAACCAGCAGCTCAAAGCCTACGCCGCTCAGCAGCACGCCACCTACCTCGACTACCACGCCGCGATGGCCGACAACCGCCAGGGCCTACCCCCCGAATTAGCCAAGGACGGCGTGCATCCCACCCTGGCTGGTTACCGCATCATGGAGCCGCTGCTGACGCAGGCCGTAGCCGAGGCGTTGCGGAAGTAACGGTGCGGGCGGAAGCCTACCCCATAAAAAAACCCCCGCCGGCAATCACCAGCGGGGCTTTCTCATTTAAAACCCCTACCGCCGCTCCTGCAAGTAGGGCGCGAGCACTTCGTAGGCTTTCTTAGCGCGGGCCTCGTCGTGGACCTGGGCGGCGGCCTGGTACACGCTCTGCAAGGTGAGCAGGTAGCCGCGCTGCGAGTCGTCGAAGAGGGCGCCGTCGTGGGTCTGGTAGTAGCTCAGGATGTTGATGCTGCGGGTCGTGAGCTTATCCAGAATGGCGTTGGCCTTGTCTTTTTCGCCCACGGCGTAGAGCACCGGCACCAGCTGCGGCGTATAGTAGTCGAAGGGCACCGCGCGGTCGGGCATCACGGCGAGGCACTTGTTGGCTACTTCCTTGGCCTTGGCCAGGTCGCCGGCGGCCACGTAGGCATTGGCGAGGCGGGCGAATTTATCGCGGTAGTTGGCTGGGAAGCGCAGGTTGTTTTCGTCGTAGAACACGCTCGCGTTGTCGAGGCCCCGGTACCGGAATTTGTTCATCAGGTCGTCGTAGCAGATGGGCTTCTCCACGTAGCCCTCGTCGGCGCGGCGGTCGTAGCCGGGGTCGCGCAGCGGCAGCAGGCGGTAGGCCATGCCTTCGAGCTGGAAGTACGGTTGCAGGTTCATGTAGTCGCTGGGGGCCACCGTGGAGCTGAAGTAGATGGGCCGCTTCCAGTTGTTGGTGGCAATCATGTCCAGAATCACCAGGTTTTTCTTCTCGATGGCGCGCTTGCCCATGCTCCATTCCATGTGGCTCACGAGCTGGTTCTGGCGGTCTTTCGGAATGATACCCAGGGCCTTCACCGCCGCCGTGTCCACGTTCAAATAAAACTTGGGGGTAGGGAAGGTCATGGTCGAGTAATTGCCTTCAGTGTACTTCAGCAGCGGGCTACCCTGCCCCACGAGGCTGATGAACTGCTTGAGGTCGAGGCTGTCCACGGCCGGGTTGGGCGAGAAGGGCAGCATGTCGTTGTTACCCTGCGCGTAGGTCGCGTCGTTCATTGAGATGGGTACGCCGGCCGACTTATACGCGCGGCGCTTCATCTGCTGAATGTACCAGTCGGTGTTCAGGTACGAGAGCACGGCCACGCGCACGTCGGTGCGCACGCCCTCCACCTCCTGAATGTACCAGAGCGGGAAGGTGTCGTTGTCGCCGTTGGTGAACAGGATGGCGTTCGGAGCGCAGGAATTCAGCAGGTTGCGGGCCGAGTCCACCGAGTTGAAGCGGCCGGTGCGGTTGTGGTCGTCCCAGCCCTGCGCCAGCAGGATGGTTGGCGAAATCAGGCCCAGCAGAATGGCCACGGCGGCGCGGGCATTCTCGGCCCGGAGCATCGACGCCAGCACCTGACCCAGCCCAATCACGCCCAGCCCAATCCAGATGGCAAACGCGAACGTGGCTCCCGTAAACGTGTAGTCGCGCTCGCGTGGCTCCAGCGGCGGCTGGTTGAGGTACACCACGATGGCGATGCCCGTAAACAGGAACAGCAGGCCCACGATGAGCGCGTCGTGCCCGCGCCGCCGAATCTGCACGAACAAGCCGATGAGGCCCAGGATGAATGGAATGGCGTAGAAATTATTGTGCGCGAAGCTGCCGCCGACGCGGTCGGGCAGCGTGCTTTTGGGCGGGCTGAAGGGCGTGATTACGCCCGCCTGCTGCACGTCCGAATCGCGTCCGATGTAGTTCCAGCCGAAGTAGCGCCAGAACATGTGCCCAATCTGGTACCGGAACAGGAAGCCCAGGTTCTGGCCCATCGTGGGTTTCACGCCCTCCTGCAGGTCGGGCACCCATTTCTTATACTCTTGAATATGAGCCGGTTCGTAGCTGTAGATGCGGGGTAGCAGCATCTTGTCGGCGTCGTTGTAGCCGGGCTCCTGGGCGCGGGGCAGGATTTCGACGTAGCGGCCATCCTGGCGCTTGTAGCGCGGGGCGCCTTCCTCGTAGTGGTCGGGCTGGGCATTGAACTGCGGGCCGTAGAGCAACGGCCGCGAGCCGTACTGCTCGCGCTTGAGGTAGCTCACGAAGCTCAGCACGTCCTCGGGGTCGTTTTCGTTGATGGTGGGGTGAAACGACGAGCGAATCGGCACAATCAGGTAGGTCGAATACCCGATGAGGATGAACGTGAAGCACAGCATGGCCGTGTTCAGCAGCTGGCTGCGGCGCTGGTACGAGAGCCGGAAGCCCAACCAAATCAGGCCCACGAACAGCAGCAGGAAGATAATCAGGCCCGAATCGAAGGGTAGGCCAATGGTGTTCACGAAGAATACCTCAAACCAGCCCGCCAGCGTGGGCAGGCCCGGAATGATGCCCACCAGCACCGAGCCCACGATGATGAGGCTGACCACCAGCGTGATAATGCCGCCCACCACCGTAGGGTTGGCCGAGCGGCGGTAGTAGTAGATGAAGGCCAGCGCCGGCACGGCCAGCAGGTTCAGCAAGTGCACCCCGATGCTGAGGCCGATAACGTAGGCAATGAGGATGAGCCACTTATCCGAGTCGGCGTCGCGGGCGTGCTCTTCCCATTTCATCATTATCCAGACCACGGCAGCCGTGCACAGCGAAGACATGGCGTACACCTCGCCTTCCTCGGCATTGAACCAGAACGAGTCGGAGAACGCGAACGAGAGCGCGCCCACTACCCCCGCACCCAGGATGAGCAGCGTTTGGTAGCCCGTCGGCTCGGGCGTTTCAGTCTCAAACTCGCTGCGGGCCACCAGCAGCTTGCGCCCCATGCGGGTAATTATCCAGAACAGAAACAACACCGTAAACGCGCTGCTGAGCCCCGACAGGGCATTCACCAGCACCGGCACCTTGGTGACGTCGCCAAAGCTGAGCAGCGACATCAGCCGGCCCAGGATGAGGAAAGTCGGCGCGCCCGGCGGGTGCGGCACCAGCAGCTTATAGGAGCAGGCAATGAACTCGCCGCAGTCCCAGAACGAGGCCGTGGGCTCCAGCGTGAGCATAAAAACGACGGTAGCGATGGCAAAAACCACCCAGCCGACCAGGTTATTCAACCGTTGAAAAGAACGCATACGGGGCAAAAAAAGCCAGCCGCCACCGCCAGGAGCAGCCACCAGCCAACCAGAGGGAAATTCCGTTATAGCTAAACCCTTGCCATTCGGCAACAAGCCCCCAAAAGTAGGCAACAACCGCCGAGGGTTGCGTGGGGGGGGTAGGAAAAACCGCCTGTCATTGCGAGCGCAACGAAGTGAAGCGCGGCAATCGCACCAGAACGAATCTCAAACGACTCGTTCTGGTGCGATTGCCGCGCTTCACTTCGTTGCGCTCGCAATGACAATTGAAATTTTACAGCAGCGTGAGGCGATTGGTGCTCACGGCCTTGTCATTGACCAGCAAAGAGCAGAAATACAGCCCGGCCGGCAAGCCGCTCACGTCGAGGGGCAGGCCGCTGGCGGCCATAGTGAGCGGCAGTGGTAACAGCCGTACCTCGCGGCCCAGCACGTTGCTCAGGCGCAACTTGTAGTCGAAGCCATGCTGGGCCGAGAGCTGCACCGTCAGCTGCCCGCGGGCCGGGTTCGGAAATAGGCTCAGCGTCGGGTTGAAGCCCTGGAACGGCATCGTAGCCAGCGCCGTACGCACCGTGATGGTCCCAATCATGCCCGCGTACACCCCGCCACCCGCGTCGTAGGCGTGAATGGTGCAGTGATAGGGGTAGGAGCCCGCCTTCAGGAAAGTAATGGCCTGCGTGGTGTTGCTGCTACTGAGCGTAAACGGCGACCAGGCCGCCGGTGAGCTATCCGACACAGTGGGGTGTACCCCCGATATCCACACGAAGCGCACGGCATCGTTTACATTGATGGCCGGCAGGTCTTGGGGCGCGTAGCTGTTGGCCCCGTTCGGGCCAATCTGCACGTCGTAAGTGGTAGCACTCACGACCGCCGGCAACAAGGCCAGGACGGCTAAAGCCAGGGATAAAATACGAGTAGCAAGGCGCATGGGTAGGAAAGTTAGGAGGCGCAGCCGCAAAGGCCGTGCAAGTTAGCAGAATATCTGTAGGTTATCTGCAGAAATACAAGCGGCGTGCCGAAATATAAGTTTCTGTGAATCTGGGTAAAGTCTGCCAAAGCGGCGCTTTACCAGATGAAACGGGGGGTAAGGACGCGAAAAAATGCGGCGCGTTGCGACAGAAGTATTCTTCGTGGAGTAAGGTGAAAAGAGGAACGTCATTCCGAGCTTGCCGAGGAATCTCGCTCGCGTCGTTGAAAGATACCCGAGCGATTATGAGCGAGATTCCTCGGCAAGCTCGGAATGACGTTCTTCTTTTCACCTCTTTTCGTGACGAGTATAATTCGTCAACATTACCGCACCCGCACCACGCCGGCCCCGCTCACCGAGCGGTACTCGGCGTTGTACATGGCCTCGGCGCTCACCGGGCCGAGCTTGAAGGCGCCCTTGCTCACGGCGCGGGCCAGGTAGGCAAACAGCTTGGGCTGTGCCGTGGCGGTGGTGAAGATGTTGAGTCGGTCGTCGCGCACGTCGAGGTAGTCGGGTTGGGCCAGGTTGGGGAGGGTAGGGAGGTCGCGCTGTACGCCGAGGCGCGGGTTTTCGATTTCCAGGCCGGCGGGCAGCAGGTCGGTAATGGCCACGTTTTTGACCTCGCCGGCCGCGTCGCCGCTTTGCAGCGCGATGACCACCAGCACCAAATCGTTTTGCTTAAACGTGTTTTGCGACAAGGTTTTGCCGTCGCGGGTGGCGAAGTAGCGGCGCACCTTCAGGTAGTGGTCTTCCTCGGGCACGCCGCCGCCGGCGCTCACGCCCTGCTGCTGCCAGAAGTAGTAGAGCGCGCCCGCGCCGCTGGGCCGGATGGCCAGCGTGCGGTTGGCCACGTTGTTCACCGTCAGGTCCTTGCCGTCGAACTTGCCGATGAGCTTGCCGTCGGCCAGTAGGTCGGCCACGGCGGTGCTGGCCTGGGCGCGGCGCGCTATTTTGCCCAGCGCCAACAGCGCGAAGGCCCGCTCCTGGGTGTTGAGGTAGGGCGCGTCGTGCACCTGCCGGCTCAGCTGCCGGGCAATGGTATTCACCTGCGGATTGGTGGGGTCGGCGCTCAGCAAGGCGTTGAGGGCCAGCGCCTCGTCGCGGATGGGCGAGGCGAACGAGCCGCCCAGCTCGCGCTGCGCCCGCTCCGCGGTAAACTGCCGGGGTAGGGTTTCCTGGAACGCCCGCTGCTGGCCGCCCAGCGCGTAGGTACAGGCCAGCAGGAAGCGCGCGTCGGGCGTGAGCAGCGGCCGGTTGGCCTTGTAGTAGTTGAGGGCCACGGCATCCTGGCGGCCGGCCAGGGCCAGCACGTAGAGCGAGTAGGCGATTTCGCGCGGGGCGATGACCCGCTCGCGGGCCAGGTTATTCACGTCTACATACTGGTACTTCTCCGTTTCGCGCTTCTTGAGGCGCAACTGCAGGTAGCGCAGCGTTTTATCGAGCGTGGTTTGGTTCACGGCGAAGCCGGCCTGCCTGGCTTCGAGCAGAAAATGGGCGGCGTAGGCGGTGGCCCACCAGTTGTCGTAGTCGCCGCCCGGCCAGTAGCTGAGGCTGCCGTTGTAGAGCTGCATACTCTCGATTTTGCGGATGGCCTCCTGCACGTAGTAGTTCGGATTGTAGCGCTGGGCCTTGGCCCTACCCCCCGTCTGCTGCCGCAGCGTGGCCGCCAAATCGCCGAAATACAGCTGCGGAAACGCCGCCGACACGGTTTGCTCCAGGCAGCCGTAGGGGTATTCGAGCAGGTAGTTCAGGTCCTTGGCAAAGGCCGTGAGCGGCGAGCGGCTCAGCACCAGCTTGCTGCGCAAGGTGCTGGGTAGGAAGTCGCTGCGCAGGTTGAGCGTAGCCGGCGCGGCGGCCGTGGCCTCCCCGCTGCCCGTGCGCGAAGCCAGCGGCGCGGCAGGGCGGATGGGGAGTTCGATGGTTTCGGAGAAGGTTTCCGTCGTGCCCTTTAGGCCAGTAGCTAAAATCTTGACGGTGCCATTACCAATAATCTGCTTGGCACCAATATGAAAAGTAACTCTGTTTTCGGCATTTGGACGCAAAAGCACGGATAAATCTTCGCGTCGGCCCCTTACACTAACTCCATCAACACCATTGAGTTCAATAATAGGTTCAGCAGAAAGTAGCGAGCCGGTAAGTTGCTTAGTGACTTTAACAGCAATCAAATTCCCCGTCGTATTCGTCAGCGTCACCGGCACTTCAATCGTATCGCCGGGGCTCATAAACCGGGGTAGGGCGGTCGAAATCACCACCGGGTCGGCCACGCGCATGGCTTGCTCGGCGTTGGCGAAGGCGTCGTCTTTATACGCCACGGCCATGACGCGCAGCGCCCCGCTGAACTGCGGCACCCGCACCCGGTAGCGCACCCGGCCGGCGGCATCGGCGGTCAGGATGCCGCTCCACTTGGCCACCAGCTGCACGCGGCGGCTCGGCACGGGTGAGGTGCGGCGGGCCATTTCGGCCGCGTCGCCGCCGCTGCTGCTGGTGCCCAGTTCGGGCAGCAGAAACGGGTACACGTCGAAGGCGCTCACTTCGAGCGCCCGCTTCTGGTAGAAATAGCCGTAGGGGTCGGGCGTCTGGTAGTTTTTGCGCTGCAAAATGCCCTCGTCCACCACCGCCAGCGTCACCTGGGCGCGCGGCGCCGTGCGTACCTCAATGGTCTGGAAGGTTTGCGAGCGACTGAGGGCGGCGGCCTTCAGGGTGAGGGGCAGGTGGGCACCGGGCTTCTCCACGGTGAGCGGCACGAAGCCCCGCGCCACGGTAAGGGGTAGGGAATTATCGGTAATGGGCCGGATGGCGGTGGCCGTCACGTACACGTTGGGCACGTGGCCGGTGCGGATGGGCACGCGCACCCGCGCCGATTTCTGGTCGGTATCCACGTAGAAATGGTCGAATACGCGGTCGCGCTCCACCGTTACCAGCACCCGGCCGGGGAAGGGCATTTTGAGCAGCAGCTGGGCCGTTTCGCCCGGCGCGTACTTGGGCTTGTCGGCCTCAATCGTCACCTCGCCCTCGGTGTTCACCTCGAAGGCATTGCCGGCCGTGTCGCCGCTGCCGTAGGCGTAGAAGTGCGTGGCCACGTAGCTGGCCGCGCCCGGCCGGCTCACCCGCACCTCGTACTCACCCGAGTAAACCGGGATGAAGCTGAAGCCCGTGCCCGTGCCCACGCTCAGCGTCTGGGCGGTCAGCGTCTGCTCGCGCTTCTGCGAATTATACACGTAGCGCCCGCCCTGGCGCTCCAGCACGGTTTCCCAGAGCAGCCGCACCACGCGCACCTGCGCCGCCGCCGTGGTGGGCCGTCCGCCCGGCGTGAGCGCCACCAGCTTAATGGGCAGCGCCTGCCGCGTGCTCACCAATTCGGGCAGCTTCTGAATGCCGAACATCGCCGCCTGGGTCTGCACCTCGAAGGTGGCGAGGCGGTTCACCGGCCGGCCGGTTTCGTCAAAAATTGTGGCGAACGCTACCCCCTCCAGCGTGCCCAGGTCGCGGGCATCGGGCAGGGCGTAGGCGGCGGTGCCGCGCCCGGCGGCGTCGGTTTCGCCCTGGCGCACCTCCTTCTGGAAGCGCGCCGCGATGCCGGCCGGGGGCGTGCTCCCACCGTAGTCGTTGCGCTGGGGCCGCTCGCCGGTATTGAGTTTGAAGTCGTAGTCGGGATAATTCCTGGCCGAAAACTTCTTCTCCTTCAGCGAAAACCCGACCTCAAACTTGCGCCCGGCGGCCGGCGGGCCAAACAGGTTCTGGGCCAGGATAGTGGCCGTTACGGTCTGGGCCGGGCGCAGCACGGCGGGCGCGGCGCTCACGGTCACCTTCAGCCGGTCGGGGATGAATTCCTCCACGCTCACCGCTTTAGAAGTCAGCAGCACGTCGTTGCCGGTCAGCACCTCCAGCGAGTAGAGGCCCGTCATGGCCGTGCCGGGCAGGATAAAGCGCGATTCCACCGCGCCGGTAGCGTTCAGCTTTTCACCCAGGCTGGCATATTCCTGGCCGGTGGGCAGCAGCAGGCGCACCTTTACGGGCAGGCCGGCGGGGGGCGTCGCCCACGTCTCGGCGCGCACTACGGTGTTGGTATACAGCGTGTCGCCGGGCCGGTACAGGTCGCGGTCGCCGTACAAAAATGCCTGGTAGTGCGCCGCGTTGCTGGTCAGCCCGCCCACCTCGAAGCGCGAGGTTTCGACCTGGCTGTTTTTGAGGGTGAGAAAGGAAAAGTCGCTGCCCTGCGTAGCCGTTACCAGGCCCAGCTTCAGCGGCGAGCCGGCCACGCTGTCGAAGCGCGCCACGCCCTGGGCATTGGTGGTGGCCGTGCCCATGAGCTGGTTGTTGGTCGAGATGAAGCGCACCGTGGCCCCGCCCACCGGCCGCGCCGTGCGCAGCGAGTTCAGGAACACCACCGCGCCGCCGCCTACCCCCTCTTTTACTATCAGGCCCAGGTCGGTGAGGGCCACCAGCTTATCCTGGCGCAGCCACTGGCGCTCGGTGTCCTGCACCCGCACCACGTACAGCCCCTTGAGCGGCCCGCTGAATTCCAGGTCTTTAAGCGACAGGTTGAGCAGGCGCAGGCCGTTGTCCTTGGCCAGCCCGGCGGTGGCGTAGCGGCGCGTGAAGAGCACGTCGCCCCGGTTTTCGAGGTCGTAGTAGCGGTAGCTGCGGTCCACGTCTTCGCCGTCTTCAGCGGAGCCGGAGTCGCCCTCGTCGTCGTTGTCGTAGCCGTACTGTTTGTCCTGGCGCAGCAGGTCCTGGATGTTGCTGGCGTAGACTTTGGCCACCGTCACCTGCACGTTTTCCACCTCATTCAGGCGCAGGGCCAGGTTGCGGTTGCCGTTGGCGCCCAGGTACATGGCCTTGTCGGCGCTGGCAAAGCTGATGCTCGGCTGGCTGTTGCCAAAGCTCACGGCCTGGTCAAATTTCTCCGCCAATTGCCCGCCCAGCGCCCCGCGCACGCCGGGCGTGACGCTCACCTGATAGGTCCTGCCCACCTCGAAGCCGCCGCGCAGCAGCAGCCCGCTTTCGAGCGCCTCAATTTCGAAGGGCACGGCGGGCGTCACCTTCAGCAGCGGCTGAATGTCGGGCACCGACACGGGCTGGTTGGTGAGCAGCGTCACTACGGCCTTGCCGTCGAGAATCTGGCCGGTCAGCTCGCGCACTTGCAGGGTTTGCTGGTCGGGCACGCTGGCGTCGGCTTGCAGCGCGGCGGTGGTGGGCTGGCTGCCGGCCACCGCTTTCAGCCCGCTTTCGACCTCGAAATGCAGCGGCTGGCCGGCCCTGATTTCCTGGTTGATAGTCAGGCCCAGCGTCTTGTCGGGCTCGGCGGCGGTGAGGGTGAAGGCCACCGGCCTACCCCCCTGGCTGAGGCGCAAGCGCGGCCGCAGGTCTGCCGGCCGCACGGGGTAATTGAAGAGCACGTTGGCGCGCATTTCGGCCGTGCCCGCCGCCCGGCTGCTGCGCCCGTAAAACACCTGCGCCCCGCCCAGCTGCAAAAACGGCGTGTGAAACTTCGCCCGGCTCAAGGTCAATTTCTGCTTGCCCGAGGGCAGCGCCGCCGGCCGCAGACTGGCTGAAAACGCCGTGCTCGGCCGAAACGGCTCCAGCGGCGAAAACACCAGTTCGCGCTCGTCGTTCGTCCACTTAAACTTGCCCCGGATAGCGGGCTCAAACTGCACGTAGCGCGTGGTGTCCCAGCGCCCCGCCTGGCCGGCCGGCACCACCGGCTCGGCGAAGTTGAACACCAGATTCTGGTACGGGTCGATTTCCTCACCGGCCGCCTGGGTGGCCGCATCGGTTTGGGTCTGAGCGTCTTTTTTGGAGCAGGAAAAGGTGGCGAGAAGGGCCAGAAATAGCAGCGGCAGCAGGCATTGTCGGGGCATAGTGGGGTAGGAGAGGAGCGAGGCGGGGAAGGTAGGGAGAATCATATGCTGTTCCTTTGCCCCATGCTTTCCCACCCCCACGAAGTCTTCCTCGAAGTAGCGCAGCGCCTGAGCTTTACCAAGGCCGGGCAGGCGCTGTTCATCAGCCAGTCGGCGGTGAGCAAGCAGGTGAAGGCGCTGGAAGAATACTACAAAACGGGTCTTTTTGAGCGCTTGGGCGGCAGCGTGCAGCTCACGCCGGCCGGGCAGAAGCTCTATCAAAAGCTGTTGCAGGCCAAGCAATTGCAGCAGGAGTTGCGGCAGGAGATGAGCGAGGTGAGCCCGGCCTTCGCGCCGGTCGTGCACCTGCTCATCGGGGCCAGCACCACCATCTCGCTCTACGTGCTACCCCCCGTGGTGGCGGCCTACCTGCGGCAGCACCCGCAGCACCAGCTCAGCCTCAAAAACCGGAATAGCGACAATATTCTCAAGGCGCTGCTGGAGCACGAGATTGAGCTGGGCATCATCGAGGGCATCCACAAAGTCAGCAACGTCACCTACACGCCGCTGCTTACCGATGAGGTAGTGGCGGTGTGCGCCGCCGACAACCCGCTGGCCGGCCGTGAGCTGGTAGCCAGCGACCTGCTAAGTATTCCGCTGGCGTTGCGCGAGGTGGGCTCCGGCACGCTGGCCGTGCTCGAAGAGGCGCTGGAGCGGCACCACATCCGGCTGGCGGCCCTGCCCGTGCGGGTGCGCCTGGGCGGCACCGAGGCGCTCAAGAATTTCGTGCGCGTCGAAACCACCTGCCTGGCTTTCCTACCCCGTCAGGCAGTGCTAAAAGAGTTGGCCAGCGGTGAGCTGAAAGAAGTAAAAATCAAAGATTTATACTTAAAGCGGCAATTCAGCTTCATTCAGCGGCGGGGCACGGAGAACAACGGTCCTTATCGGGATTTCCTGCGGTTTACGCAGCGCTACTATTCCGTTAAGGAATAGGCTATGCGAAAACAACATTTCGCTGTGGCATAGCAACCTGCCTAAGGTAACCTGAACTTTGCCTTATGAACCACGTCGCCACCCTACCCCTCTCGCGGGTCCAAGCTCTGCACTGCGCCCATTGCGGCACGCAGTATTCGCCCTTCGAGTTGCAGGCGGTGTCGGCCTGCTGCCAGCAGCCGCTGGTGGCCGACTACGACCTGCACGAGCCGCTGAGCCGCGCGGCCGGCATCAACCTGGCCGACGGCTCGATGTGGCGCTACGGCGCGCTCCTGCCCCTGCTCGACGAAGCCAACAAGGTAACCCTGGGCGAAGGTATGACGCCTCTACTTAGCTTGCCCCAACTGGCGGCCCGCTACAGCCTGAGCTCACTGCTGCTCAAGGATGAAGGTCAGAACCCGACCGGCTCGTTCAAGGCGCGCGGCCTGAGCATGGCCATTTCCAAGGCCAAAGAGCTGGGCATTACGGGCTGCATTATCCCGACGGCCGGCAACGCGGGGGTAGCGATGGCCGCCTACTGCGCCCGTGGCGGCCTGCAAGCCACGGTGGTGATGCCGCGCCACACCCCCGAGGCGTTCAAGGAAGAATGCTACTGGTACGGCGCCCAAGTGGAGCTGGTCGATGGCCTCATCAACGACTGCGCGGCCCGCGTGCGCCAGCTCAACGCCGGCGGCGAATTGCTCGACATCTCGACCCTGAAGGAGCCCTACCGCCTCGAAGGCAAGAAAACGATGGGCTATGAGATTGCCGAGCAACTGGGCTGGCAGCTGCCCGACGTGCTGCTGTACCCCGCCGGTGGCGGCACCGGCCTCATCGGCATCTGGAAGGCATTCCAGGAAATGAAAGCCCTGGGCTGGCTCGCGCCCGATGTGGCCCTACCCCGCATGGTGGCCGTGCAGGCCGAAAACTGCTGCCCGCTGCTCGAAACCTACCTCGGCCGCCAGCCCAACTGCCACCAGTACCAGGGCCGCCCCACGCTGGCCAACGGCCTGGCCGTGCCCCGCCCGCTGGGCGAGCCGCTGATGCTGCAAGTGCTGCGCGAGTCGCTCGGTACGGTGGTGGCTATCAGCGAAGAAGGGATGCTGGAAGGGATGCGCGAGCTGGGTCGCCACGAGGGCCTGTTCGTGGCCCCCGAGGGCGCCGCCGTGTGGATGGCCGCCCGCAAGCTGCTGGCCGACGGCTGGCTAAAGGCTGACGAGCGCACCCTGCTCCTCAACACCGGCAGCGGCCAAAAATACATGAGCAACGTGGCCGGCCGCGCCTGGGCCTAGCAGTAGCGCGAACTTTCCAGTTCGTGTGCGAGCGCCAGCGAGCATCGTCGTTCGCGCCGCGCGGTCCCGCCTGCTCGCTGGCGCTCGCGCGCGAAGCGGAAGCTTCGCGCTACTGCCCGACCTTTGCGCCATGCGCATCCTGCACGTCTTATCCGCCAATTTCTTTGCCGGCTCGGTGGCCTATGCCGTGGCCCTGGCCGAGGCCCACCACCGCGAGGGCCACCAGGTGTGGCTGGCCTCCGATGCGGCGGCCCTGCCCACGGTGGCGGCGCAGGTGCGGCTGCCCATCAGCCAGCGCAAATATGGCCAGCGGCTGCGCAATATCCGGGCGTTGCGCCAGCTGGTGCGGCAGCACCAAATCGACGTGGTGCACGCGCACTCGCGGGCCGCGAGCTGGGTCAGCTACTTCGCGCTCAAGGGCTTGCGGGTGCCGCTGGTGAGCACCGTGCACGGCCGCCAGCACCTGCACACGTCCACGTCGCTCTTCGATATCTACGGCCAGAAGGTCATCGCCATCTGCGAAAACCTGGCCGAGCACCTACGGGAAGAAGTGAAAATGGCCCCGGCCAAGCTTGTGGTGGTGCCGAATGGGGTAGCGTTTGCAACGATTACCTCATCCCCCGGCCCCCTCTCCAAAAGAGAGGGGGAGCCAGTCGTCAGCTTAGCGTCAGGCTCCCCCTCTCTTTTGGAGAGGGGGTCGGGGGATGAGGTCCGCCTGGCCTTCATCGGCCGCTTCAACGGCCCGAAAGGGGAGCGCGCCGCCGCCCTGCTCCAACACGTCTTCCCGCCGCTGCTGGCCGGGTTTCCGGCGTTGCGCGTGGCCCTCATCGGCGGCGAGTTGGCGCACTTACCCGAAGCCGGCAAAGCGGCCCTCACGCAGCTGCGAAGCCAGTACGGCGAGCGCGTCGAAGTCATCGGCTTTACCGACGACGTGGCGGGCTGGCTCCAAAAAACCGACCTCATTATCGGGGCCGGCCGGGTAGTGATGGAAGGCCTGGGCGCGGGCCGCGCCGTGCTGGCGCTGGGCGAGGCACTCTACGTGGGGCCCGTCACGCTCGAAAACTACGCCGAGGCGGCGGCCTCCAACTTCGGCGACATTTCGGCCCAATTAGGGGGGGTAGGGAAATTTGACCCCGCGCCGGTGCTGGCCGACGCGCGGGCGTTTCTGGCGCGGCCGCACCGGGTAGCGCCCGAGCTGGCGGCGCACGTGCGCCACGACTACGACCTGGCGCGGGTGGCGGCGCGGGTGCTGGGTGTGTACGAGTCGGCGCGCATGGCGCTGGCCGCGCCGCGGTTCATGCCGGTGCTCATGTACCACAAAATTCCCGACGCGCCCATCGCTACCAGGCACCAGATTTTCGTCACGAAGGAAAATTTTGCCCAGCACCTGGCTTATTTCAAAAGCCACGGCATCAGCCCGATAACCTTCCGTGATTACCAGGATTTTGCCAGCGGCCGGCGCCCGCTGGCCGAGTTTCCGAAGCGGCCCATCGTGCTCACGTTTGACGATGGCTATACCGATAATTACACCAACCTGCTGCCCCTCATGCAGGAGTACGGCTACCGGGGCGTGCTCTACCTGCTCGGCGATTTTGAGGTGCGCCACAACCAATGGGACCTGGCCGAAGACCCCACCGAGCCCCGCGCCGAGATTATGAGCGAAGCCCAGAAACGCGCCTTCGTGGCCGCCGGCTGGGAAATCGGCGCCCACACCCAAACCCACCCGCGCCTGGCCGCCCTACCCCCCGCCGAGGCCGCCACCGAAATCGCCGCCAGCAAAGCCGGACTGGAGCGCCGCCTGGGCATTGAGGTGCTGTCTTTTGCCTACCCCTACGGCGACCTTAGCCCCGAAACCAAGCGCCTGGTGCAGCAGGCTGGCTTCACCTACGCCGTGGCCACCGACAGCGGCGGCCTGCACCTGGAAGACGACCGAATGCAGATTTTTCGTATCAATATATTTCCGCACGAAACGGGGGGTAGTCTGTTCAAAAAAACCTTGTCCTGGTACCGCCGCTACTACCGCTGGAAGCGGAAAAAGTAGGGAGATGATTAGTGATTGTTTTTGGGTGTTTGTCATTGCGAGCGCAACGAAGTGGAGCGCGGCAATCTTTCCTTCACGCCTGGGTTAGCAACTCCTGCGAAGCGAACGACAAGGAAAGATTGCCGCGCTTCACTTCGTTGCGCTCGCAATGACAAACGTCCTCAAACACCCAAAAACGAATAACGAACTACCGCAGCGCGAATACCCAGGTGTACGCTACGGTGCCGTACAGGAATATCATCATCAGCTGGTTCGGAATAGCCAGCATGGTCAGCGCTACGGCCAGCGCGCCTACGGCACCCAGCGCCCAGCCGGCCCAGCGCGAGTAGCCGTGCTGCTTGGGCTGGGCGGCCAGCCGCTCGGTGCCCACCAGCGGAAACAGCAGCCCCAGCGCCACCAGCGCCAGCGTGCCCAGCCCCGGCACCGGGGCGCCCAGCAGCGCGCCCAGGCCCGCCGCCAGCCCGAGTCCCAGCAAGGCCAGGAAGTGGGTCGAATGCAGCGTTTGGGCCGGGTTGAGGGCGTAGCGCCCATAGCGGTTGAGGCGCAGCAGCGAGTCAAACAGCGGGTCCTTGAACCAGCTCAGGTAGGCAAAAACTAGGTAGAAGGGTAGCAGCCAGGGCACGAAGCGCGCCACCACGTAGGCCCCTAGCAGCAGCCCGCGCCGCAGCCCCGCGCTCAGCGAGTTGACCCAGTAAATGAAGCGCATAAACGTGCGGTACACCCAGTAGCGGGCCTTAAGCGCCTCCACCAGCCCCGAGCGGGCAAAGTCGGAGGTAGGGTCGAGGCGCAGGGCCTCGCGGAAGTGGTCGAGGGCCTCCTTCGAGCGGTTGGTTTCGAGAGCTACCCAGCCGGCCTGGGCCTGGATGCTGCTACTTTCGGCCCCGTGGCCCAGGGCGGCGCGGGCGGCCTCGCTGGCCTCGTGGCCCCGGCCCTGGCGGGCAAGGGCGCGGGCTTCGAGGCCGTGCAGGTCGGCGTGCTCGCTGTCGAAGCTCAGGCCGGTGCGGGCGGCTTGCAGGGCCGCCTGCCACTGGCCGCTTTCGAGGCGCAGCTGGCCCAGCAAGTGGTAGTAGCTGGCATCGGCGGGGTCGAGGGCCAGCGCCTGGTTGATGGCCGCCAGCGCCTCCTGCGGCCGGTGCCGCCGGTGCTGCACCAGGGCCAGCACGTAGAAGGCGAAGTCGTACTCCGGGGCCAGGTGAATGGCCAGCTCGGCCTCTTCCTGGGCCTGGAGCAGGCGCTGCGCATCGTCGAGCAGGCAGAGGGCCAGCAGGGAGTGCGCCACCGGCTCGTGCGGGTCGAGGCGCAGCTGGCGGCGCAGCTCGTCGGCCGCCTGGGGCAGGCGGTTTTGCTGCATCAGCAACTGCACGCGGGGCAGCCAGTCGGTATCAAAGCTGTTCATAGGGGTAGGGCCTCCTGGTCAGGAGGTCAAGCATCTAGTTGCTGGTTGAGTCTTTTTCTAAGCATGTAGCCCACTACTTGATATAAGCTGCCGCCAACAGCCAAGCCAATCATTTGGGTCATACTTAATGGGGCCTGGGTGTTGGCTAGTCTGAAATGACCCGCTAAAAATATCAGCACTGGTAGCAGAAAAATGCCGCCTACCCACAACTTTAGCCACCGCCGCAAAACCTGGGCGCGCGACGGCTGAAATAAGGGCTCGTGCCGGGTATGCCACCAGCTGCGAGCGGCAAAAAGAGGAATAAGAAGCAGCGTGCCCCCGCCCCGATAGCTGAGTACGCCCTGCTCCTGCCACTCTTGCCGCAATTGCTGCCGCCGCCGCACCATCCAGTCGGGCCAGTGCTGCTCGCGGTGGGCTTGGCGTAGTAATGGCACTAGCTCGGCGCTTCGCGTAGGTGCCAGCCGCAGGGCGGCCGCCAAGTGAGCAGCGGCCTGCACCGGCTCGCTGCGCCGGAGTAGCTGCTTGCCACGGTGGGCGTGTGCTGATGCGTTGTTGGGAGCAAGGCGGAGCAGCTGCTGGAAATGTAGGTCGGCCGCCGTAGGCTCATTCAATTGCTCCTCCGCCAAGGCTCGCCACAGCAGGCAGTCTGGATGGCGGGCGTTGATTGCTAATCCGCTATTCGCGCTGGTAACAGTCTCGTCGGGCCGCCGCAGCGAGTATTGCAACTGAGCCAGCAGGGCGTAGTAGTCAGCATTGACTGGATTAAGGCGCAACGCCTCCTGAATCGTATCAACTGCTGCCCACAGGTTGCCCTGCCGGCCGTAGACCCATGCTAATGCAGCGTGAGTATAAGCATTTTGCGGGGCTATCGCTACAGCGTGCCGTGCCGTACTGATGGCTTCGGGCAGGCGTTGTAGCGCCCCCAGGGCCTCCGTGCGAACTCCCAGCGCCTGGATATTGAATGGATTACGAGCCAGCAAGCGGTCGGCCAGCTCCAGCGCCAGGGCCGGCCGGTTCAGCTGCACTAGCTGCCAGGCCGCCTGGGCACTGAACGCGGAAGTACGCAACGGCGCTTGCTGTCCCATTATCCGCTACGCCCCCGGCTTCTTCACCCCCAGATACACCAGGATATCATCGTACAGCCCGCCCTCGTTCGAGTAGAGCGCGTAGTTGCGGGCCGTGGCAAACCACTCCTTGGTGCTGGGCTTCACGAGCCTGGCGGCGTCGAGCAGGTCGCTTTGCTCGATGGGCAGCGGGCGGCCGGCGCGCATGGAGAGGCGCAGGCGGGTGTCCACGGCGGCATCGACTACGGCCTTGAGGTCGGCGCCGCTGAGGCCGGCGGTGCGGGCCGCCACGGCGGCCGGGTTCACGCTGGCATCCAGGGGCTTATCTTTGAGCATGATATCCAGGATGCTGGCGCGGGCGGGCTCGTCGGGCGGGGTCACGAGCGCGATTTTATCGAAGCGGCCGGGGCGGCGGAAGGCGGGGTCGAGGTGCCAGGGCGCGTTGGTGGCCGCGATGATGAGCACGCCCTCGTTGGAGGCCGACACGCCATCCAATTCCTCCAAAAACTGGTTGATAACCGTGCGGCCGGCGCTCTGGCGCAGGTCGTGGCGGTTGGCGGCCAGGGCATCTACCTCGTCAAAAAACAGCACGCACGGCGCCTGCGCCCGCGCCGTTTCGAAGAGCTGGTGCAGGTTTTTCTCGCTGTTGCCGAGCCACATATCCAGGATTTCGGCGATGCCCACGCTCAGGAAACTGGCCTGCACCTCGCCGGCCGTGGCGCGGGCCAGGTAGGTTTTGCCGCAGCCGGGCGGGCCGTACAGCAGCAGCCCGCCGCCGGTAGCCTTGCCGTAAGCTTTGTACAAATCGGGAAAGTGCAGCGGGTGAATGATTTTGAGCCGGATTTCCTCCTTCACCGCCTCCATCCCGCCCACGTCCTGAAAGGTGATGCGCGGCTTTTCGAGGCCCGGCGGCGGCAGGGGGGTAGGGGCTTCGGCACCGGGGCCGGGGGTAGGGCCGCTGGCCGGCACCCGGCGCGGGGCGCTGGCTTGCAGCTCGGTAGCCAGCGCGGCATCGGCCAGGCCGGCGTCGAGGTGCAGGGCCTGGGCATAGGCGGCGCGGGCGGCGTCGGGCTGCTGAGTGGCGGCCAGCAGGCGGGCGTGCAGCAGGTGGACGGGCCCGAGGTCGTCGTGCTGGCTCAGCAGCTCTTCCACTACCACGAAGGCAGCCGAGGTTTTGCCCAACGCGAAATAGGCTGCGGCGAGGCCCAGCTGGAGGGTAGGGTCGGTGGGGTGGTAGCGCAGGCCCTCGCGGTACAGGTCTTCGGCGGCCTGGGGCTGGCCGGCCTGGCGCAGCAGCCCGCCCAGGTGCTGGCGCAACGGCAGGTTGTCGGGCGAAAATTGCAAAGCGGCAAGCAGCGGTTGCAGCGTGGCGTCGGACATAAAAGCGGCTAAGTACAAAAGCGAAGAAGCGAAAGTACGGCCGGCCGCCGCTGTTTCAGCCCCGGTAGCGGGCCAGAGTGACCGCGCCTTCCGCCTCGCTCAAGCCGGTTATCTCCACTTTCTTGAACGGCGCGGTGTGGCCGCTCAGCAGCCGCACGCGGCTTTTAGGCACGCCAAATATTTCGGCCAGAAAAGCCAGCAGCACGGCATTGGCCTGGCCATCCTGGGGCGGGGCGGCCAGGCGCGCCAGCCAGCGGCCGTCGGGGGCGGGCCGCAGCTCATTGTGCCGCGCGTTAGGCTTGGCGTGCAGGTGCAGCATCATGCGGGGCAAGGGCCGGGCGCGGGGGTAGGGGACAAAATTAGCCCCAGGAGAATCGGTTGGCTCCTTCTGGCCGGGGTAGGGTTTGCGGAAGACATTTGTCGAAATATTTGTCAAAAAAGCAATAGAGTTACTATGAGCTGGTTATCAGAGCATTACAGGTATTAAGTAATTCCAGATTATTGCGCCTATTTTACATTTCCGCTATTTCAGTACGGCTGGGCCTTTTCTGAGCACTTTTTAGCGTCTTATAGTGGCTGTATTATTTCAGCCCAAATGCTTACTCAATTAAGCTTAGGTTGCATATGCCTGATTTTCAAGCGATAGTAACTCTAATGAACTACCGACTATTTGGCACCCGTACCGGGCTGCGCGTGAGTGAACTGGTGCTGGGCACCGGCCTGTTTGGCAATACGACCGGCCTCGGGGCCGGGCCCGAGGCGGCGCGCGACATCCTACGCGCCTACGTCGAGGCCGGGGGCAACTTCCTCGATACCTCCGATGCCTACCAGCACGGCGCGGCCGAGCGGCAGCTGCGCGAGTTTATCGCGCCCAACCGGGGCGACTTCGTGCTGGCTTCCAAATACACCCGCACGGCGGCCGCCGCGCCCACCCTGGCCGCGTTCGGCAACCACCGCAAGGCCATGAGCCAGGCCGTAGAAGCCAGCCTCCAGCGCCTGGGCACCGACTACCTCGACCTCTACCTGGCCCACCTGCCCGACGAAGTGACGCCGGTGGAGGAAATAGTGCGCGGCTTTGAGGACCTGACGCGGGCCGGCAAAATCCTCTACGGCGGCCTGTCCAACTTCCCGGCCTGGCGGGTAGCCACCGCCGCCACCATCGCCGAGCCGCGCGGCTGGGCCCCGCTCACGGCACTGCAAGTAGAATACAACCTGGTGCAGCGCGATGCCGAGCGCGAGCTACTTCCGATGGCCGAAGGCTTCGGCCTGGGCGTGATGGGCTACTCCGCGCTGGCGGGCGGCGTGCTCACCGGCAAGTACCGGCGCGGCGAAACCGGCCGCGCTACCATCATCCAGGGTGGGCCGCCCGCCGCCTCGCCCCACGTCGAGGCCGTGCTCGATGCCCTGCTGGCCGTGGCCGGGGAGCTGGCTGCCCCGGCCGGGCAGGTCGCCACGGCCTGGGTCAGCGCCAGGGGCGTGTTTCCCATCGCCGGCCCCCGCACGCTTGCCCAGCTTGCCGACTACCTGGCCGCCACCGCGCTCACCCTGAGCCCGGCCCAAATCGAGCGCCTCGACGCTGCTTCGGCCGTGCCCCGCGGCTACCCGCACGACCTGCTGGCCCGGCAGCGCGGCGCGCTCACCGGCAACCGGGCCGGCCAGGTAGCCTGGCCCACGCGGGCCGTTAAGTAACTGCGGGGTCGGGCTCGGGAACCAGCCCCAGCACGCGGTGCAGCTGCTCCTTGTGGACCTCCCCCCATTCGCCCAGGGCGGCAATCAGGGGTAGGAAAGACTCGCCGGAGGCGGTGAGGTAGTATTCTACGCGGGGCGGCAGCTCGGCGAAAACCGTCTTGGTCACCAGCTCGTGGGTTTCCAGCTCCCTGAGCCGCGCGTAGAGGACGCGGCGAGCGGCACCGGGCAACTGCTGCTGGAGCTGGTAGGGCCGCCGCACGCCTTGGCTAATGAGGTAGAGCAGGCCGATTTTCCACTTGCCGCCCACTACCTCCCGCACCAGATTGAGCCCGCAGTGCAGCGAAATCGGAATTTTGCGTTGGGGCATGAAGAAATAAAAGTTGAGGAGAGAATGATAGATGACTTATTCCTGCTTAACCGCCAATTGCCCAACCGGGCACACGTCCAGCATGATGCAGCGGTGGCAGGCGGGCTGGCGGTAGTAGCAGCACCGCTGCCCGTGAAACATGAGCGCCTCGTGGTGGTCGTACACCTGCTGGGCCGTCCAGTCGGGGGGTAGGAGGGCGGCCAGCAGCGCGTGGGCCGGGCCTTCGCCCACCTTGGGGCCGATGAGGCCCAGCCGCTGCGCCACCCGGTGGTGGTGGCTATCGACGGGCATGGCCGGCAGGCGCAAGTTGCTGAAGAGCAGCGTAGCGGCGCTGGTTTTGGGCCCTACCCCCGTAATGCTCTCCAGCCAGGCGCGGGCCTCGGGGATGGGCCGGTCGGCCAGGAAGTCGAGCGAGCAGGGCGGCAGGTTTTCGTCGCCGCAGCGCTTGCTGATTTCGCGCAGCACGGCCTGAATGCGCGGCGCTTTCTGCTCGGGCCAGGTGCAGGCACTCAGGGCGCGCTGCACGTCAATGGTGGGCGCGTCGCGCACGGCCTCCCAGGTCGGAAACGTGGCCCGCAGCTGCTGGTAGGCGCGGTGCGAGTCAGCGTTTTTGGTGCGGTGCGAGAGCAGGGCGCTGATAAGCTCGCTCAGCGGGTCCTTGTCGCTGAAAAACAGGAAGGGGGCGCCGTACTCGGCGCACAGCCGCTGGTGGGCCAGCAGCGCCAGCGCCTGGCGGGCGGCAAAATCGGTAGTGAGCGCGGCAGCGGGGGTAGGCATAAAAAAGGGTACTGCCAATCCTGGGTTCAGGTTGGCCGTACCCTTAAAAATTGACTGCCATACGGGCCAGATGGTTTTTAGCCCGCAGAAGACGCGGAGGTTTGCGCAGAAGCCGCGGAAGCGGACGCCCGGCTAATATCGTCCGTTCAGATAGTCATTAAAATGCTATCGGTAGCCCGTGCTGTTGTAGAGCGCGATGGCCTGGCGCTGGGCCGAAGCCTGCTTGCCTTGCAGCACCAGCGGCACGATGAGCACCGGAATGGCCGCGTAGAACAGCGGCGAAATGCCGGGGTTATTGGGTTGCAGCGATTGCAGCAGGCCGGCCACCAGCAGGCCGCCGCCCACCACGTAGGCCCCCACCACGAAGGTTTGGTAGCGCCGGGCCTGGGACAGTAGCTCCTGCGCACCCGCGTTGTCGGTGGTGGCCAGGGCCAGGTTGCGCGAGTTCAGGTTTTGAATCGGGCCGTTGTCTTTCGAGAAATACTCGGTCTTGGTGGTGCGGTAGCCGCTGCCGTAGGGGTAGCCGCCAAAGCCACCGTAGCCAAAGCCGCCGTAGCCGTAGCCCGGCATCCCGTAGCCACCGGGGGCGTAGCTGGTGCTATAGGTGGCGTAGAGGCTGATGCGGCCGGTTTTTTCGCGGCGCAGGGTAGCCTCGCGCGACGAGCCGGGCAGGGTAGTGCGCACGAAGTGGCCCGTCTCATTTTCGTAGAAGCCGACCTCGCTCAGCTCCACGCGGCGCTGGCCGTCGAGCAGCAAAAAATTGCGCCCGAACAGCGGCTGCTTCACCTGCACGTCGTACACGTTGTACACCGCGCCATTCTTGAGGCCTACCTGGTAGCGGGCAGGCTGCGTCGAGCCGCCCATGATATAGGGCCGGTTGAAAGGCGAAGTGCCGTCCGGCGCGGGCTGGGCCGCCGGCGCGGGCTGGGGCTGCGCGGCGGGGGTAGTGGCCATTTGGGCAGGCTGGGCCGGCCGCGTCGAGTCGGGGGGGGTAGGGGTGGCGGCGGCAGGCGGGGCCGCCGCCGGCACCGGGTCGAGCTGCCGGGGAGCCGGCGTTGCTTGGCGGGGGGCAGGCGAGGGCACCACGGGGGCGCCGCCCAGCTGCCGGGGAGCTTCCTGCGCCAGCACCGGCGCCCAGGCGGCGCTCAGCCCCAGGCCCAGCACCACAACGAACAAAAATTTCATGCAGGCAAATAAAAGCGATTTCGGCCAACTGCGGCCGCTGCGCGGTTAACGCCGCTACCCCCCGCGAAAGTGCCCACCCGGCCAGCCAGCTTCTGGGGGCCACCAGGGCCACGCCGTCAGGGGGTTAGGCCAGTTGGCCGGCTTACTTCAATAATTTTTCGAGCAGGCTCAGGCTGTCGGCCAGGTCGTCGCCGGAGGCAAAGTCCAGGGGCTTCAGAATGTAGCCACTCACGCCCAGCCGCTCGGCCTCGGCGCGGTCGAGGTCCATGTTGGAAGTGGTGGTCACGAACACCGGCAGATGCGCCAGCTGGGGCGTGCCGCGCAGCACTTCTAAAAACTCGACGCCATTCATGCGGGGCATGTTCAGGTCGAGCAAAATGACTTCGGGCAGCGGCTCGATGGCCGGGGTGCCGAAGCGGCCCAGCAGCATATCCAGGGCTTCTTCGCCGTTGAAGGCCGTGAACAATTGGTGTGGTACGTTGAAACGCTCGAAGGACTTTTGCGCCGTCATCGTGTCAAAAACATCATCTTCTATCAGCAGTACGGAGCGCATGGCGGGGGTAGGGAAAAGGTGAGCGCGGGTAGCTCCGGCGGCGGTAGGGCGAGGCCGGGTAGCGCGGCTAATTAGGAATGGGCGGCTTCCGAAACGGCAACCGCTGTATGTTCTTTCGGCCAGGTGAAGATAAAAGTTGCGCCCAGGCCCAGCGCCGACTCGATACGGACGGTACCTTGCTGGTCTTCAACAAGCTTTTTCACGATGCTCAGGCCGATGCCGGTGCTTTCAGCGGTGTGGCGGTCGCGCAGGGTCTGGAAGAGCAGAAATATTTTGCGGTGGTGCTCGGGGGCGATGCCGGGGCCATTATCCCGCACCCGAAACTCGTATTGTGCCCCCAGGTCCTGACCCGTGATGGTAATCTGGCCCTGGCCCTCGCCGGCGTAGTATTTTACGGCATTGCTGAGCAGGTTAGTAAATACCTGCTGCAAGCTCAGGCGGTCGGCCACGAAGGTAGGCAGGCCGGGCGCCAGCACCAGCGCAAAGCTGGGCGGCACCACCAGGTCGGCCACCTCGCGCACCAGCCGGGCCACGTCCACGGGTTCGAGCTGGCGCTCGGCGCGGCTGGCGCGGGCGTAGGTTAGCAGTCCGTCAATAAGGTCGTCGAGGCGGCTGAGACGGCCCTTGAGCTGGTCAAGGTAGGTGCGCAGCCGCGGCGACAGCTCCTCGGGTAGCTCTTCCTCCATCCACTTCACGATGGTGCGCAGGCCGCGCAGGGGCGCCTTGAGGTCGTGCGAGGCCACGTAGGCAAATTGGTCGAGCTCCTCGTTGCGGTTTTCGAGCGCCCCAAACGCCGTGTCCAGGGCCTGGGTCATCTGGTTGAGCAGCGTCGCCAGCGAAGCCAGGCGGTCGTGCTGCTGGCCGGGGTCGGTGATTTTGACCTTATAATCGCCCTGCACTACCTGCTGGGCCAGGTGTTCCATCGCCCGGATGCGCCGGGCCATGTCGAGGTTGGCGCGCGTGAGCTGGAGGCGCAGGTCGTCGTTGGCGTGCAGCTCGCCCGCGATTTTGCGAAACAGCCACAGCACGATAATCACCGCCAGCATGGCCGACACCACCACGGCCGACGGCGCCAGCTTCTGAAACAAGGTTTGCTGGCGGTTGCGGGCGCGCAGCAGCTCATCCTCATGCCGCCGCAGCCGCAGCAGCACCCCTTTGAGCGTACGTAGCGGCCCCTGCTCGCGCAGCAGCAGCGACTGAGCCGCCGGGGGGGTAGGGGCAAAATCGCGGTACGTGGCCAGCTCGCGCAGCTGCCCGGTCACAAAGCGGCGCAGCGTATCGGCGCGGGCGTGCTGCCGGGCATCGTCGGCTACCAGCTCGTGCAGCACATCCGCCTCAGTCTGCATCAGGGCCGCGTTGTGGCGGTACGAGCTTAGGAAAGCAGTGTCGGCCAGCAGCAGGTAGTCGCGCACGCCACTCTGCGCGTCGCGCACGCTGATGCGCAGGTCGCTGGTTTGCTGCAATACCCGGTACGAGTGCTCGACCAGCTGCGTGTAGCGGCTCAGCTGCTGCATCACCACGTAGGAGGTGACGGAGGTAGCCATCAGTACCGTGAGGGCAATGGTGAAGCCAAGTAAAATCTTGGTGTTGAGCCGAATAGCCAAGTCGGGCGAGAAAAGGATAAAATGAATGTCACGTGAACTATTGCCGCGCGCCAAGCCCAGCAAAGGTACGCCAAAGGCCAGGCCAGCCAGCAAAGCGCGCCGGCTTTTGGCAAACGCACTACCCCGGTCCAGTACCTTCGCGCCATGTTTGCCGCCCGCCCTACCCCCCCCGACCGCATCACCAGCCTGCACAACCCGCGCATCAAAGACGTGCTGCGCTTGCAGGAAAAACCGGCCGAACGCCGCCGCCAGGGCCTCACGCTGGTCGAGGGCTACCGCGAGCTGACCAATGCCCGCCAGGCCGGCTGGGCCGTGGCCACGCTGCTGGTGTGCGAGGAGCTGGCCGGCCCCGACCTCGCCGGGCAGCTGCTGGCACCCGCCCAGCAGGTGCCGCGCCTCTACGAGTATCTGCCCGTGAGCGCCGCCGTATTTGCCAAGCTGGCCGTGCGCGAGCGCTCCGATGGCGTACTGGCCGTGCTGCACACCCCGCGCCTCACCCTGGCCGACCTGGCCCTACCCCCCAATCCGCTGGTCATCGTGCTCGAAGCCGTGGAAAAGCCCGGCAACCTCGGCGCCATCCTGCGCACCGCCGACGCCGCGCCCGCCCACGCCGTGCTGGTCGGCGACCCGCGCACCGACCTCTACAACCCCAACGTCATTCGGGCCAGCCTGGGCGGTATTTTCACCGTGCCCACCGTGGCCGCGCCGATGGTCGAGGTGCTGGCTTTTCTGCGAGAAAAGGGCATCCGCACCTTCGCCGCCGCCCTGGCCGACGATGCTAAAGACTACACCACTACCAGTTTTAGTGGTCCCACGGCGCTGGTGCTCGGCACCGAGGCCGACGGCCTCACGCCCGCCACCCGCCAGGCCTGCGACGAACCTATCATCATTCCCATGCGCGGCGTGCTCGACTCGCTCAACGTGAGCGTGGCCGCCGCCGTGCTCACGTTTGAGGCCGTGCGCCAGCGGGGGTAGGGATTCTTCTCAATACACGGCCAACTCAAAGCCTAGTTCTTTAGCGAATTGCCGCGCATCCTCAGCCTGCGCATCAGCTATCAGGGTCAATGGGTAGGAGTCACTGTCAAGGGTGAGTAATACTAGCGCTAGTCCCAGCAACTCCAAGGCATCTTGCAGTTCATCAAGAATTTCAGGGCCGTTGTTGCGATGGCTAGCTAATGCCGACTCATCCAGCAAACTTTTGCGGCGCTGCAGAGCTAATATTTCATTGAGCCCTTCGGCCAGTGCCTCAGTGGGTTCACGCATACTACTCTCCCAAGCTAATCCTTCGCTCAGCAGTGCATCAATAAGTGCTACATCACGTAGCTCCTGCGCCGGAAGGTCGGTTATGATATCCCGTTCGGCTAATTCCTCGGCGAATTCCTCTTGGTAAGCAGCCGGGTCGCGGAGCACCAGCTCCAGCCGCGCTTCAATGCGCTGGGTAGCCGCTGCATCAGCCAGGGTAAAAAGCTGAATGAATGTATTTAGAGAATCCATAAAAGAAAAGCCAGTTAAAGTAGTACTCGTATAAAATAAAGAAAGGCTGCCCAAAGGCAGCCTTTCTCCCACTTCTCGCATAGCCAGCCTGCAAAGCAGGCGTATCTGCGAAATCCGTTTAATCCGTTTGAATCTGCGATTTATTCGGCCGTCTTCGCATAGCGCAACCGCTCGTTCTCGTCGAGCAGAATCTTACGCATGCGCACCGACTTGGGCGTTACTTCCAGGTACTCGTCCTTCTGGATGTACTCCATCGCTTCTTCCAGCGAAAACTGGCGCTTGGGGACGATTTTGGCGTTGTCATCCGTACCCGAGGCGCGCATGTTGGTCAGCTTCTTACCCTTCTGAATGTTGATGGTCAGGTCGTTGGGGCGGGTGTGCTCACCAATAACCTGGCCCGCGTACACTTCCTCGCCGGGGTCTACGAAGAACGAACCGCGGTCCTGCATCTTATCGATGGTGTAGGCGGTGCCGGGGCCGGTTTCGAGCGAAATCAGCGAGCCCGCGATGCGGCCCGGAATCGGACCTTTGTGCTCTTCGTAGTCCATGAAGCGGTGGTTCATGATGGCCTCGCCGCCAGTGGCTGTCAGCACGTTGTTACGCAGGCCAATGAGGCCGCGGCTCGGAATGCTGAACTCCAGGTGCTGCAAGTCGCCCTTAGGCTCCATGATGGTCATTTCGCCCTTGCGCATGCTCACCAGCTCGATAACCTTGCCAGCCGATTCCTCGGGCACGTCCACCACCAGCAGCTCGATGGGCTCCATGCGCTTGCCAGCTTCGTTCTCCTTGAACAGCACCTGCGGCTGGCCCACTTGCAGTTCGTAGCCCTCGCGGCGCATGGTTTCAATCAGTACCGACAAGTGTAGAATGCCACGGCCGAATACCAGGAAGGTATCCTCCTTGTCGGTAGCCTCCACGCGCAAGGCAAGGTTTTTCTCGGTTTCCTTGAACAGACGGTCGCGCAAGTGGCGCGAAGTCACGAACTTACCTTCCTTGCCGAAGAACGGCGAGTTGTTGATAGTGAACAGCATGTTCATCGTCGGCTCGTCGATGCTGATGCGCTCCAGCTGCTCGGGGTTATCGGCATCGGCCAGCGTATCGCCGATATCGAAGCCTTCGATGCCCGACACGGCGCAGATTTCGCCGCTGCTCACCGAGTCCACCTTCACGCGGCCGAGGCCTTCAAACACGTGCAGCTCACGCACTTTTACTTTTTTCACGCTGCCATCGGCCTTCATCAGGCTCATGTTGGCGCCTTCGGTCAGCGTGCCACGGTGCACGCGGCCAATGGCGATGCGGCCCACGAACGCCGAGTAGTCGAGCGACGTAATCTGCATCTGGGGCGTGCCTTCCAGCACCGGGGCGGGCGGGATGGACGCTACCACGGCGTCGAGCAACGGAATGAGGTTGTCGGTCTTTTCTTTCCAGTCGGTGCTCATCCAGCCCTGCTTCGATGAGCCGTACAGCGTCACGAAATCAAGCTGGTCCTCACTAGCCCCGAGGTTGAACATGAGGTCAAAAACCTGCTCGTGCACCTCGTCGGGGCGGCAGTTTTCCTTGTCCACTTTGTTCACCACCACGATGGGCTTCAGGCCCAGGTCGATGGCTTTGCCCAGCACGAAGCGGGTCTGCGGCATGGCGCCTTCGAAGGCATCCACGAGCAGCAGTACGCCGTCGGCCAGCTTCAACACGCGCTCTACCTCGCCGCCGAAGTCGGCGTGACCAGGAGTGTCGATAATGTTGATTTTCACGCCATTATAGCGTACCGATACGTTCTTCGATACGATAGTAATGCCGCGCTCACGCTCCAAATCGTTGTTGTCGAGGATAAGGTCGTCGAAGTGCTGGTGCGCATCGAAAATCTTAGAGGCGTGGATAATCTTATCCACCAAAGTCGTCTTGCCGTGGTCAACGTGGGCAATGATGGCGATATTCCGAATGTTCTGGGTCATACGTAAGTTTTTGCGGCCGCAAAGGTACGAATTTTCAAGTAGAAAACCGATGTTGTGTTTTTATTATCCTGAAAATCAACACCGGGCGGCGGCTCAACGTTCCGCCCAAACCGAGGGGTAGGCCAATTGTAAGGCCAGCCGCCCGGCCGCGTCTAACCCTACCGCATCCGAACGCCCCGGCTTTTTCGTTTGTTTGGCTTCTAATATACACCACTTTTGCTTATCCCTACCCCCCATGCGCCTTTCCATGCTTTCCCTATTGCTGAGCGTCGCCGCCTTGTCGCCCGCCTGCTCGCAAAGCCACGCCGACCAGGCCAAAACCGTAGCGGCCGTGCCCGCCGGCCCCCACGGCGCCTCCGTGGCCACCGCCAAATACCCGCAGCCCCAGCCCGTGACGGGCAAGCCCGGCGAGTTTCCGGTGACTAAAACCGATGCCGAGTGGAAGAAGCTGCTCACGCCCGACCAATACTACATCCTGCGTGAAGAGGGCACCGAGCGGCCTTTCACCGGCAAGTACCACGACAACCACGCGGCCGGCACCTACTACTGCGCCGCCGACCACAACCTGCTGTTTGCCAGCGATACCAAATTTGACTCGGGTACCGGCTGGCCCAGCTTCTGGGCGCCAGCCACCAACGCCAGCCTCAAGGTGAAGTCGGATAAGAGCTTCGGTATGAGCCGCGACGAGATTGTGTGCGCCAAGTGCGGCGGCCACCTCGGCCACGTGTTCGATGATGGCCCCCAGCCCACCGGCGAGCGCTACTGCATGGACGGCAACGCGCTGGTGTTTGAGCCCAAAAAATAGCACCAACCGCCCGGCGCGGAATCCGTTTAAGCAAGGCGGCCCTATCTGGGCCGCCTTTTTGCTGATTATCATGTTCTTCCGCCTCACCTGCCGCGCCGTGGCCCTGGCCCTCCTCCCCTTGCTGCTGGCCGCGTGCTCGGCCACTGAGCGCACCGCCGAAAATGCTGCCCCGCGCGCCGTGCCCACCGAAGTAGTGACCGATGCCGACCGCCGCGCCATCTACAACTCGAACGCGCCGGCCACCCGCGTCCCCGTGCCCGACGCTACCCCCAACACCCTGCGCCTCGGCGAGCAGGCATCCGACATCAACCGCCTCAAGCGGCCCGAAACGCTCAACACCAACGACGCCAACATCACCACCACCGAAACCCGGATGCGGCGCATCGACCAGGCGATTCCCGATACGTTGCGCCGGCCGTAGCTTTTAGGCAGTAGCGCGAACTTTCCAGTTCGTGCGCGAGCAAAGCGAGCAGGCGGGGCCGCGTGGCGCGAACGACCATGCTCGCTATGCTCGCGCACGAACTGGAAAGTTCGCGCTACTGCCTGAGCGGGGCAACTAAAAAGCCGGCCCGTTTCCAGTATCGGAAACGGGCCGGCTTTTTGAAAGGCTACTGACTGTCTACACGTTGTCGACGGCTACGCTGTCGTTGGTCGTGCCGGCCGGCGTGCTGAGCTCCGGCGTGGTGGCATCGGCGGCGGGCTGGCGCTTGGGGCGGCCGGGGCCGGGGCGGCTGGTCGATTTGCTGGTGGAGCCGGCCGGGCGGCCGGCACCCTTACGGGGCGCGGCGGCCGGGGTAGGGGCCGTGGTTTTGCTGGTTTTGCGCGCCGAGCCGTCTCTGTTCATCGCTGGCTTCCTGGCGCTGCTGCGAGTGGGGGCCGGGCCGGGCTCGGTAGCGATGTCGGCTTCAGGGGTTGCGGCGGGGGTAGGGGCGTCCGGCATCGCGGAGTCGTAGTGGCGCACGATGTTGTGCAGCGCCTGCTCAAACATGCGCTCCGTATCGACATCGAGGCGACGGGTGGCGTCTTTTACCACTTCTTTCAACTTGGCCTTCGTTTCTTTGCGGATGCGCGTGACTACCTCCTTCATGCGAGCGTCCAACTCCTTTTGCAGCAGCTTGGCGGCCGACTTCAGGGTCTGTTTCTGGCTGGCTTTTTTCTCGGCGCGCTCATCAGTCAGGTCTTTGGTCGCCTTCGCCGCACGCTTGCCGGCCTTTTGAGATTTGCGCTCCGCTTTTTCCAGCAGGGTACGCTTCGACTTAGGGGCAGCCGCTTCGGGCGAAGGCGTGGCGTTTTTCTTAGCCATGAGTAAAAGAAGTTAGTAGAGGTGAAAGAGTGGAAGTTAAAGTTGCTCGCCGCCCGCAATTAATTACGCCTTGCGCAAACGGTAGCGCGCCTGTTTTGTTAGCATATCTCCATTTTTCTGCCGCTTTAATTGCCGATAAATTCGGGTGTTAAGCGGCGGTTTTTCCAAATTCAAGCCAAGCTACTGCTAATTTTTGCGAAATCCTGATTTCAGTAATAAAAATACAGTAGTAGCCAGCCTATTTTTCTAATGACCTCACTTCCTCAGCGCTACACGGTTACGGCCGCTTTACCCTACGCCAACGGCCCCGTGCACATTGGCCACCTGGCGGGTGTTTATTTGCCCGCCGATATTTACGTGCGCTACCTGCGCGCTCAAAACCGCGACGTAAAATTTATCTGCGGCTCCGATGAGCACGGCGTGCCTATCACTATTCGAGCTCAGAAAGAAGGCGTTACGCCTCAGCAGATAGTCGATAAATACCACAAAATAATTGGCGATTCTTTTCGCGATTTCAACGTGTCGTTCGACGTGTATTCGCGCACGTCTTCGAAAACCCACGCCGAGGTTTCGAGCGATTTTTTCAGGAAATTAAATGCCGACGGTAAATTCATCGAGCAAACTACGCAGCAGCTCTACGACGAGCAGGCGGGCCAGTTTCTGGCCGACCGCTACGTGGTGGGCACCTGCCCCAACTGCGGCAACGAAAATGCCTACGGCGACCAGTGCGAGCGCTGCGGCACCTCGCTCAGCCCAACGGAGTTAATTAATCCGCGCTCCATGCTCAGCGGTAATACGCCGGTGCTGCGCGACACGCGTCACTGGTTTTTGCCCCTGAATGAGTACGAGCCCTGGCTGCGCGAATGGATAATCGAAGGCCATAAAAACGACTGGAAAACCAACGTGTACGGCCAGTGCAAATCCTGGATTGACCAGGGCCTGCACGCCCGCGCCGTCACCCGCGACCTCGACTGGGGCGTGCCCGTGCCGGTGCCTGGCGCCGAAGGTAAAGTGCTGTACGTCTGGTTTGATGCGCCCATCGGCTACATCTCGGCTACCAAGGAAGGCTTCCCTGATGAGTGGGAGAAATACTGGCAGGACCCCGGCACCAAACTGGTGCATTTTATTGGCAAGGATAATATCGTATTTCACTGCATTATCTTCCCGGTAATGCTGAAGGCGCACGGCGAATTTATTTTACCCGATAACGTGCCGGCCAACGAATTTCTTAACCTGGAAGGTGATAAAATCAGCACCTCGCGCAACTGGGCGGTGTGGCTGCACGAATATTTACAGGACTTCCCCGGCCAGGCCGACGTGCTGCGCTACGTGCTCTGCGCCAACGCCCCCGAAACCAAGGATAACGACTTCACCTGGAAGGACTTCCAGGCGCGCAACAACAACGAGCTGGTTGCTACCCTCGGTAATTTCGTGAACCGTGCCGCCGTGCTTACCCAGAAGTTTTTTGACGGCCAAGTGCCGGCGCGGGGTGAATTATCGGGAATTGACGAAGAGGTATTTCGGCAGCTGGCCGAATTTCCGGCGCGCGTCGGCGACCTCATCGAAAATTACCGCTTCCGCGACGCGCTGGCGGAGGTGATGAGCCTGGCGCGCCTCGGCAATAAATACCTCGCCGACACGCAGCCCTGGCACCTCATCAAAACCGACGCGGCGCGCACGGGCACGGTGCTGCACGTGGCGCTGCAAGTGGCGGCCGCGCTGGTGCCGCTGCTCACGCCCTTCCTGCCCGAATCGGCCGAAAAGCTGGCGAAAATGCTGAATTTTGAGCCCGGCGACTGGCAGAGCGCGGCCCGCGCCGAGCAGCTGCCGGCCGGCCATCAGTTGCAGGAACCCGCGCTGTTATTTGCCAAAATTGACGATGCCGTGGTGCACGCGCAAGTGCAGAAATTGCTCGATACCAAGCAGGCTAACGCGCTGGCCGCTACCCCCGTCGCGCCGGCCAAAGAGAACGTGAGCTTCGACGAATTTGGCAAAATGGATTTGCGCGTCGGCACTATCGTGGCCGCCGAAAAAGTCGCCAAAACCAAGAAATTACTCAAGCTCACGCTTGAGGTTGGCCTGGAGCAGCGCACCATCGTGAGCGGCATTGCCGAGTCGTTTATTCCCGAGGCCCTGATTGGCCAGCAGGCAATGATTTTATTGAATTTGGCGCCCCGCGAAATCAAAGGAATTCAAAGCCAGGGAATGCTGCTGCTGGCCGAAAATGCCGATGGCAGCCTGGCGCTCATGCAGCCCGGCAGCGCCGTGCGCAACGGCAGCCCGGTTTTGTAGGTGGCAATTATTATAAATATGACTTACGCAAATCGGTTGTCATTGCGAGCAAAGCGAAGCAATCGCATCAGAACGAAATCGTTCAGGTATCGTTTAGGTGCGATTGCCACGCTTCACTTCGTTGCGCTCGCAATGACAAATATTTTTCGTAATTCCTGTTTACTTCACGTTCACGATATTCATCGCGCGCTCTAGGCCAAGCGCACCGAAGGCCAGCACGGCCTCGCCAGCTTTCTCGATGCGCAGCGGCAGGTCAATCTGCTCATCGGCCGAGAAGGGATTGAGGACGTAATCGACCTGCCTACCCTTCGGAAAATTGGCATCGACGCCGAAGCGCAGCCGGGCGTACACGTCGGTACCCAGCGTGGCCTGAATATCCTTGAGGCCATTGTGGCCGCCGGCCGAGCCCTGGCCTTTGAGGCGCAGCTTGCCGAAGGGGAGGGCCAGGTCGTCGGTGACGACCAGCATATTTTCGGCCGGAATTTTCAGCGTGCTCAGCCAGTGCGCGGCAGCTTTGCCACTGAGGTTCATAAACGTCGTGGGCTTCACCAGCACGTAGCGGTGGCCCTTGTTTTTGAATTCGGTGGTGAAGGCGTGGCGGCCCAACTCAAGGCGCGGCGCCTCGAATTTCTGCGCCAGATAATCGGCCACCATGAAGCCAATATTGTGGCGGGTATCGGCATACTCGGGCCCAATATTACCCAGGCAAAGAATTAAAAAGACCACAGATTCAAACGGATTTAACGGATGGAACGGATACGGAGCTGACGCTCCTGACTGGCTACCTGCCCGCGTTTGGTGCAGCTACTGGGTAGGAGCGGATGCGGAACTGCTGCTACCGTTCCTACAGGTACTTTACTACACGTTTTGGGCATAAAAAAGGCTGCTTACTAAGCAGCCTTTTTTAACAAAGTATTCAAATTCAAACAGCCTAACGGCCCGCCAGGAAATTTCAGCCGCGTTAGCGGCGTATCCGTTTCATCCGTTAAATCCGTTTGAATCTGCGGTTTTATTTGCCGGCGGCTATTTCGCCTTTCAGGGCGCGCGGGATGGTAACGGTGGCAATCGGGGCCTGGTCGCTGGTCAGGATAACGTAGTTATTAGGCTTTACGGCCCCTACTTTCACCGACTTGCCCAGCTCCAGGGTACTGATGTCAACTTCCACGTAGTCGGGCAGGTTTTCGGCCATAGCCTTCACCTTCAGCTTGCGCAGCTTGCTGGCCAGCTTGCCACCGGCCAGTACACCCGGCGATACGCCGATGTACTTCACGGGGATGTCCATTTTCACTTCTTTGCCGTCCGCGATTTCCAGGAAGTCAACGTGCAGCAGCATTTCGTTGACGGGGTGGAACTGGGCGTCCTGCACGATGGCGCGGTACGTGGTGCCTTCTACGTTCAGGTCCACGATATAGGCCTCGGGAGTATACAGCAACTCGCGGAACAGGATGGCGGGCACCGCGAAATGCACCGTGTCCTGGCCGCCGTACAGTACGCACGGTACCTGCGCGTCGAGGCGCAGCGCCTTAGCGTCCGTCTTGCCGAGATTCGCTCTTTTAAACCCTACAATCTCCAGGCTTTTCATAAAAGAAGTTGATTTGGAATGAATTGGCCGCTCGGCAACCCTTGCCGAAACGGGCCGCAAAGGTAGGTATTTTCAGTCAGATTTACTAAGGCTGCCGCAAGTATAGTCCAGTGGTGGTCGTAGCTAATGGAAGCGGCCTTACGTGACTATTCCAGTATCTTGTAGCACTTTTCAGCCTACCCCCTTCCCCACCCTATGACCAAAATTTTTGCCTTTACCTGGCTCGTGCTGCTGTGCGGCGGTCGTCTGCCAGCGCAAACTCCGTCGCCGGCCACTTCGGATTATGCCCCGCAGCACTACACCAAGCAGGAAGTGTACGTGACCATGCGCGACGGCGTAAAGCTCTTCACGGCCATTTACACGCCCAAAGACGCGAGTGCCAGGAAGAAATATCCGATACTGATGCAACGCACCTGCTACAGCATCGCGCCGTACGGCACGGGCAGCTACCCGGCCCGCCTGGGCCCGTCCGAAACCATGATGAAGCAGGGCTACATCTTCGTGTATCAGGACGTGCGGGGCCGCTGGAAAAGCCAGGGCACCTGGACCAACATGACGCCCGAAATCGACAAGAAGAAGGGCAAAAACGAGGTGGACGAAGGCTCTGATACCTACGACACCATCGACTGGCTGGTGAAAAAAGTGGCCAGCAACAACGGCCGGGTGGGGCAGTGGGGCATTTCCTACCCCGGCTTCTACACGGCGGCCGGCATCTTGTCCAACCACCCGGCGCTGAAAGCGGCGTCGCCCCAGGCGCCGGTGTCGGACTTCTTTTTCGATGACTTTCACCACAACGGCGCGTTTCTGGAGTCTTACCTGTTTGCCTACCCCGTGTTTGGCTTGCAGAAGCCGGATACGACCAGCAAGGCCTGGTACGGGGCGCAAAGCATTAAGGCAGGCACCCAGGATGGCTACCAGTTTTTGCTGGACCTGGGGCCGCTGAAGAATGTGGACAAGTACTACGCCAATAACTTTTTTTGGCAGGAAACCATCAACCATCCCAACTATGATGACTTCTGGCAGAAGCGCGCCCTACCCCCCCACTACACCGCCGGCGTGAAGCCCGCCGTGATGACGGTGGGCGGCTGGTTTGACGCCGAGGACCTGCGCGGCCCGCTCACCATCTACAAAACCATCGAGCAGAAAAGCCCCGGTACGTACAACACGCTGGTAATGGGGCCGTTCGGGCACGGGCGCTGGTCGCGCGAAACCGGCCACACCATGCACAGCAACGTGTATTTTGGCGACAGCATCGCCACGTTTTACCAGCGCAATATTGAGGCGAAGTTTTTCGAGCATTTCCTGAAGGGCTCGGGCGATAAAAACTCGGGCCTGCCCGAAGCCTACCTCTTCGACACGGGCAAAAAGCAGTGGGAAACCTTCGATAAATGGCCCGCCACCGCGGCCACCCACCAGAAGCTGTACCTGAGCGCCAACGGCAAGCTGGACCAGCAGGCGGCCGCGCCCGGCCCCATGAGCTTCGTGAGCGACCCGCTGAAACCCGTGCCCTACACCGAAGATATAACGACCACGATGGGCTTTACGCCGCACAACTACATGAGTGAGGACCAGCGCTTTGCCGGCCGACGCCCCGACGTGCTGGTGTACCAGACTGACGTGCTGACCGACGACGTGACGCTGGGCGGCGAAATAATGGCCAACCTGAAAGTGGCCAGCACCGGCACCGACGCCGACTGGGTGGTGAAGCTCATCGACGTGTACCCGGCCAATGAGCCCGACAACGACTACATGCCCAACAAGAACATCACCCTCAGCAACTACTGGCAAATGGTGCGCTCGGAGGTGATGCCGGCCCGCTTCCGCAACAGCTTCGAGAAGCCCGAGGCGCTGGTGCCCAACCAGAAAACCGACGTGAACTTTCGACTGCAAGACGTGCTGCACACCTTCAAAAAAGGCCACCGCATCATGGTGCAGGTGCAGAGCACGTGGTTCCCGTTTATTGCCCGCAACCCGCAAACCTTCGTGCCCAACCCCTACAAAGCCAGCGAAAGCGACTATGTGAAGGCCACGCACAGCGTGTACGGTGATAGCTTTCTGGACGTAGAAGTGCTGCCGGCGGGCAAATAAGCCGCTGCCGGAACTACTTACAAAAAAGGCCGCTCAACGGAAAGTTGAGCGGCCTTTTGCGTTCGAAAGAATAGGGAGAACGGCAGTCCTACCCCCTACCCAAACAGCGAGCTGATGCTCTCGTGCGTGACCACGTTGCGGATGGCGGCGGCGAAGAGGGGCGCCAGCGAGATAACGCGGACCTTATCGTTCTTCTCGCGCTGCGGAATGGTGTCGGTCGTAATGAGCTCAGTCAGCACCGAGGCGCGGATGCGGGCGTGGGCCGGGCCGCTGAGCAGCGGGTGCGTAATGACGGCGCGCACCGAGTTGGCGCCGCGCTCCATCACCAGCTCGGCGGCTTTGCAGATGGTGCCGGCGGTGTCCACCATGTCATCCACGAATACTACGTCCATGCCCTTCACGTCGCCGATTACCTGCATCGAGGCGATTTCGTTGGCCCGCAGGCGCATCTTATCACACACCACAATCTCGGCCCCGAACTTCTTGGCGAAGGCGCGGGTGCGCACTACCCCCCCCACGTCGGGCGAAGCGAAAAGGAGGTTTTCGAGGTTTAGCGACTTGATGTAGGGCGCCGTGACGGTAGCCCCGTCGAGGTGGTCCACGGGAATGTCGAAGAAGCCCTGAATCTGGCCGGCGTGCAGGTCGCAGGTCATGAGGCGGTCGGTGCCCACGCTCTGAATGATGTTGGCCACCACCTTGGCCCCGATGCTCACGCGGGGCTTGTCCTTGCGGTCCTGGCGGGCGTAGCCCATGTAGGGCATCACGATATTGACCTTGTGGGCCGAGGCGCGCTTGCAGGCGTCCACCATGAGCATCAACTCCATGAGGTGTTCGGAAGGGGGGTAGGTGCTCTGGATGAGGAACACCTCGCAGCCGCGTACGCTCTCGTCGAAGCTGGGCCCCAGCTCGCTGTCGGCAAAGCGCTGGAGGGTGAGGTCGCCCAGAGGCTGGCCGTAGGCTTCGGCGATTTTGCGGCCCAGCTCCTGCGAGGCGCTGCCGGCGAATAGTTTAACGTGCGGGTCCATAGGAAGTAAGGTAAGCTTTAGCTTGCCGTAATGTTGAATCAAGGAACAGAATTACCAGGCGCCGCCCGGCAAGCCGAAGCCTGCCGCACGGGCCGAACTACCAAGCGAAAGGCGCCGGCCTGCTCCCAAACGGGAGAAGCCAGCGCCTCGTAAGTGGTCAAAAAGTAAGGTCGTCGGTGTTCGGGCGGGACTACTGAGGTCGCGGGCTTTCGGAGGCAAATCCCCCCGCAGATTGGCAGGCCGGTAGTCCATGAGGTACGCGAAGGTTTCCGAGTCAGCGCGCAAGGTAAACCGGCTTTCGCCAATCTGGACCGGCAGCGGCGCTGGTAGCCCGAATATTCGATGAAACGCGCAACCGGAGAGGCGCGAGCGCCAGCTGGGCTACCAGCTGACTTTCAGCGGCGAAGCCAGGCGCTGGGGTTAGCCTGGCAAAACATTTTTGCCTGATTCACCCCCAACTGCATAAGTCCTAAGTGGTAATAAAGTGGCGGCTACTGCTGGCTGAGAATAGCTGTTTTGCTCAAAAGGTAGTACAGGCTTTGTCGCGGCTATTTACAATGCTACGCCGGGTACTCATTAGCGGCCCGGCCACCACAAGCGCTAACTAATTCAAGTTAGCCAGCAGGATTTGGAAACAGGTTTTTAAATCGTTTCGAAATTTGAAAACACGGTTCAATAGCGTGGCTGATTAGTTATTTTTAATAAATTAAGCAGGGCACTCGTGTTAGTAAGAACAATTATCCCTTTCTTTGTTTCGTCAATACATTTTACCTTCTTCTTCAATGGCAGTAGATATCGCCCAAATACAACAAGCGCTGAAAAGCGCGCAGCAAGCCGACGCGTTCAAAGCTGACGTGAAACGCGCCCTGCGTAAGGTTTCTTCCCTGGTTAGCAACCTACAGCAGGCAGTGGAGGAAGCCGAGACGCTCCTGAGCTCCGACTATACGCCGGCCGTTAAGGAGCGCAAAACCCGCGCCCCCCACGAAATGACCGAAGCCGATGCCGAGGCGCCCTATGGCAGGAAAAAAGACGGCACGGCCAAAAGCAAGCCCGGCCGCGCCAAGCAATAATCTGACTGCTACTTTAAACGAGGCCCATTCATTACGCGATGAATGGGCTTCTTTGTAATTACTGCCCGCGCTGTTGTTTCAGATTCCTGTGGAGTTGGCGTTGCGGTGGTGCGCTGAATTAGAATGATAAGTAAACGATGGGTTTGCCTAATCGGCTCCGGTCAGCGCTGGCAGAGGGGGTAGGCGCGAATCCGAATGACCTGATTGCCGATGGGTGCTAAATATAAGCCATTGCGTAATGTACTACTGAATAGTTTTGAAAATTTCATTCGGCAAATACTTTTTAAGTACGGCAGCAATTGGGAGCGCAAGCCACTAAAACGTGCGCGGCAGCCGTCGCATTGGTACACGCGCGTCAAAATGGGTGCGCCTGAATGGCGGGAAGCGGCCATCTTTGCGGCCCTACCCCCGCCTTTGGTGCCCTATGGAGTTGCTCTCGGTTTCAAATATTAGCTTTCAGGAGCACGGCGCGGTGGTGCTGCACCCACTGAGTTTCGGCCAGGCCGCCGGCCGGCGGCTGGCGCTGGCCGGCGAGAGCGGGGCCGGCAAAAGCACGCTGCTTCAACTCATCGCGGGCCTGGTGCAGCCCAGCACGGGCGAGGTGCGCATAGCGGGCAGCCGGGTGCGGGGGCCGGCCGTGGCGCTGGTGCCGGGCTACCCCGGCGTGGCGTATTTGTCGCAAAAATCCGAGTTGCCCAGGTTTTTGCGCGTCGAGCAGGTGTTGCGCTACGCCAGCCAGCGCCCCGCCGCCGAGGTGCAGGTGCTGGTGACGCTGTGCCGCATCGACCACCTGCTGGCCCGGCGCACCGACCAGCTATCGGGCGGCGAGCAGCAGCGGGTGGCGCTGGCCCGGCTGCTGCTGGGCGCGCCACGGCTGTTGCTGCTCGATGAGCCCTTCTCGAACCTCGACCGGGTGCACAAGCGCACGATGCAGGCCATTATTGAGGAGCTGGGCACGCGCCTGGGCATCACCTGCCTGCTGGTATCGCACGATGCGGCCGATGTGCTGTCGTGGGCCGACGAGATTCTGGTGTTGCGCCGGGGCCGGCTGGTGCAGCAGGGTCCGCCCACGCGCATTTATCATGAGCCAGCCGATGAGTACACGGCCGCGCTGTTTGGCGACTACAACCTGGTGCGGGGCCCCGAGCGGCAGGCGCTGGCGCCCACCGTGGCGGGCCCCGGCGTGCTGCTGGTGCGCCCCGAGCAACTGCGGCTGGGGCCCGCCGGCGGCGGGGGGGTAGGGGGCACGGTGCGGGCCGTGCGGTTTTTTGGCAGCTACTACGAGCTGGAAGTGCAACTGCCCACGGTGGTGGTACGGGTGCGGACCGGGCGGGCCGATTTCGTGGTGGGCGCGGCAGTGGCCGTAACGGCGGGAACGGCCTGGCTTATCGGGCCGCCGGCAGGGTAGGGGCTAACAGGCCTTGGGCGTGCGGCCGGCGGCCAGGTCGAGCAGCTCGCGCACGCGCAGCCAGCTCAGCTCGCCGTCGATGTAGCGGCTATACAGCTCCTGGGCGTAGGTAGTGGCTTTGGTTTTGAGGGAGGGATTCACGCTTTGCAGCTGCCGCAGCACGTAAGCGCGCTGCTCGGGCGTCTGAGCGTTCGGGCCAAATTTGGGGTCGTAGCTCATAAGAATCTTTGAATGAAGGCAAGACCAGTAACCACTACAAAGTTGGCACAGCAACACCTTACCAAACAAGGAAGGAATCATGAAAAACCAACAATTTAACTTGGGATAAACACGTATTTATAAGTCGTGCATCTACTCCATATTTTCCCCCGCGCCGGTGGCTGCTTAGCTTGGGTAGGCGCGGGCGCTGGGAGGCTTGGCGAGGGTTTTGCCAGCCCGAAAGCGGCTTGGCGGGCGGTCGCTACCGCACGCGCCGGCCCAGCTGCTCATCCCAGCGCAGGGGCTTGGGCTGCCTGGGCAGGGGCGATTCTTTGGCGGGGTCGATAGCGACGCCGAATTTCCAGCCGGCCGGGCAAGTGGCGGTGTAGCGCGCGTAGCCGCCCGTGCCGGGCGCGCGCTGCGGCCATCCCCGTCCCCAGCACGAGGCGCAGCAGGTGGAGGGAATTTTAGCATAAGGCAAGCTTATGAAACAGGACTTACGCAAAAGGTGGTTGTCATTGCGAGCGCAGCGAAGCAATCGCACCTAAACGACACCCGCACGACGACGTTCTGGGGCGATTGCCGCGCTGCGCTCGCCCTGACAGACAGTTTTGCGTAAGTCCTATGAAAAAAGATGCTCCCTTGCCACTCATTGCACCGCCCGGCCAGCCGAGCAGGGGTAGGCCCTACCCCACCAGCTGCGCGTGGAGCCGGGCCAGGGTAGCGGCGGCGGCGTCACACAGGCCGGGGTGCACGGGCGAGGTCTGGATAATGGTGCTGCGCTGGGCCGTGAGCCAGCGAAAGCGCGAGGCAATGGCCAGCTGCCCAAGGGGCCCACCGGTGGCCCTACCCCCACAAATTCGCTCGAACGCGCGTAGCCGCGCCCGCACGTCGGCCAGGTCGAGGTGCGGGCCGGCGAAGGCTCGCAGCCGGGCTTCGTTCAGCTCGCAGGTGGCTTGTAGAAAGCCCTGGCCCGCGCAGTAGAGGATAACGCCCACGTTCAGAAACTCTTCGCGCTCGACGCGGGGCACTACGCGGAGCACGGCGTACTCAAACAAGTGCTTGGCGGGCATGGTCGGCTTCTTGCGTAAACGTGGCGGAAACGGCCAGGCGCGCTTCCAGAAACTGCTGGTAGTTGGCGCGCTGCTCGTCGGGGGTAAGGTCGGGCTCTTGCAGCCACTCGTCGGGCACGAGGGCGATAATGGTGGCCAAGACCTTGGGCGTGAGGCGGGCGCGGCCCTCGGCATCGGCCGCGGCCAGGGCGGTGGCCTGGGGCAGCAGCACGTGGTCTTTCACCGACGGAAACGGCCGGGTGGCCGACTGCACCCACTGCGGGCCGGTGTGGTGCACGTAGAGCGCCGCGCCGTGGTCGATGAGCCACAACTCCTTGTGCCAGAGCAGCATGTTGGTGTTGCGCGCGGTGCGGTCCACGTTCAGCGTCAGGCAGTCGAGCCACACGATGAGCGAGGCCATTTGCGCGTCCACGGTGGTCACGAGTGGGTCAAAAGTGCTGGCGCCGGAGAGGAAGTGCAGCGCCAGGTTCTGGCCGGTGCTGGCGCGCAGCAGGTCCTGAATTTCCTCGTCGGGCTCGGTGCGGCCGAAGGCTTCGCTCAGCTCGGCAAATACCAGCTCGGGCACGCGCAGGCCCAGCACGCGCGCCAGCTCGCCCACCAGCAGCTCGGCAATCAGTACCTTAATGCCCTGGCCCGCCCCCCGAAACTTGAGCACGTACAGAAACCCGTCGTCGGCCTCGACCAGGGCGGGCAGCGAGCCGCCCTCGCGCAGCGGCGTGATGTAGCGTGTGACTTCGACGGTGCGCGGGGGGGTAGGGAGCATAGAGAGAAGGACTAGAAACCAGTTGTCATTGCGAGCGCAGCGCGGCAATCGCCCCAGAACGAAACCCGAACGACTCGTTCCAGTGCGATTGCCGCGCTGCGCTCGCAATGACAAGCGTAAAATTAGCGCTCAGCCTACACCAGCTGCCGCAGCGCCATCTCAAACGAGCGCTGGGCGATGCCGGTCGCGTCGGCGCTCTGCTGGCGGGTGCGGGCCAGGGCGGCCGCGATTACCCGCGAGGTATCCTGAAAAATGGCCTGGTCGGTGATTTCCGCGCCCGTTTCCATGAGGTAGGCAAAGACGCGGGCCATGCCGCAGTTGGCAATGAAATCGGGGATGACGGCGCAGTGCGCGTCGGCCCACTCGCCGGTGGGCCCGAAGAAAATGGCCGGGTCGGCGAAGGGCACGTTGGCCCCGCACGAAATGACTTCGAGGCCGGCCGCTACCAGCGCCTCCACCTGCGCCTGCGTGACGAGGCGCGAGGCGGCGGCGGGCACGAAAATCTCAGCCCCGGCCGACCAGATTTGCTGGCTTACTTCTTCAAACGACAGCAAATCGGGCGCGTGCAGCGCGTTGCCGTCGCGGCCCAGAAACAGCGCGCGCACTTCGTCCGGCGTCAGGCCCGCCGGCCGCAGCAGGCCGCCCGCCCGGTCGATAATACCCACGATGAGCGCGCCCTGGCTGGCCAGGTAGTAGGCCGCCGCCGCGCCCACGTTGCCCCAGCCCTGGATGATGACGCGCTTGCCGGCCACCGCCCGGGTCCCCCACAGCGCGTAGAAGTGGCGCACCGCCTCGGCCACGCCGTAGCCCGTGATGAGGTCGGCCACGGTATATTTGCGGGCCAGGCTGGGAGTGAACGTGCTGTCTTCGAGCACCTTAATGACACCCTGGCGCAGCTGGCCGAGCTTCTGGATTTTCTGGGGCTCGGTGGCTCGGTAGTGGCCGTTCACTATCCCCTCCTGCGGGTGCCAGAGGCCGTAGTCCTCCGTGAGCGGAATTACCTCGTGAATTTCGTCCACGTTGAGGTCGCCGCCGGTGCCGTAGTAGGCTTTCAGCAAGGGAATCACGGCCTTGTACCAGCGCTCCAGCACGCCGCGCTTGCGGGGGTCCTGCGGGTCGAAGTTGATGCCCGACTTGGCCCCCCCAATGGCCGGACCGGAGACGGTAAACTTGATTTCCATCGTCTTGGCCAGGCTCTCGACCTCGCGCTTGTCCAGCCCTTTGCGCATCCGGGTGCCGCCGCCGGCCGCGCCGCCGCGCAGCGAGTTTATCACCACCCAGCCTTCGGCTTCGGTTTCGGGGTCTTGCCATTCGAAGACGATTTCGGGGCGCTTTTGCTCAAACTGAGCGAGGAGGTCTTTCATTTTTAAGCTGTTAGCTAGTAGTAGTTAGCTGTTAGCTTTTGGGTGGTGGGCCGGGCATTAGGCCGTTAGCTAGTAGCCAACGGCTACTGGTTAACGGCTCAACAACAGTTATTCAGGTCGTTCGAGGCGCTGGTCGTCGGTGGCAGCGGTGGGGCTGGCCGGCTCCAGCCACGACTTGTAGTACTCGCCATCATCGAGCTTCAGCGCGGCTTCCGTCAGCATGAGCGGGCGGAAGGTGTCAATCATCACGGCCCACTCGTCGGTGCCGGTTTTGCCGATGCTGCGCTCGTAGGCGCCCGGCGCGGGCCCGTGCGGAATGCCGCCGGGGTGCAACGTGAGGTGGCCGGCCGCGATGTTGTTGCGCGACATAAAATTGCCATCCACGTAGTACAGCAGCTCGTCGGAGTCGATGTTGGAGTGGTGGTAGGGCGCCGGAATGGCCCGCGGGTGGTAGTCGAACAGCCGCGGCACGAACGAGCACACCACAAACGCCTTCGTTTCGAACTGCTGGTGCACGGGCGGCGGCTGGTGCACCTTGCCCGTAATGGGTTGAAAGTCACGGATATTCATCCCGTAGGGATAATTATAGCCGTCCCAGCCCACCACGTCAAACGGATGGCTCGGATACACCAGCTCGTGCAGGATGCCCTGTTTCTTGATTTTAACCGTGAAGTCGCCCACTTCGTCGTGCGTTTCCAGCTCGGTGGGCAGCTTGTAGTCGCGCTCCGAATACGGCGCGTGCTCCAGCAGCTGGCCAAAGTGGTTGCGGTAGCGCTTGGGCGTGTACATCGGGTGAAACGACTCCACGATGAGCAGCCGATTGTCTGCCGAATCAAACTCAATCTGGTAAATGATGCCGCGCGGAATCAGCAGGTAATCACCCGGCTCAAACGCGATAGTGCCGAGCTGCGTGCGCAGCCTACCCCCCCCTTTGTGGATGAACAGCAGCTCATCGGCGTCGGCATTCTTGTAGAAATATCGCGTGAGCGAGTGGCGCGGCGCGGCCAGCGAAATGTGCACGTCGCCATTCACCAGCACCGGCGTGCGGGCCGCCAGGTAGTCGTCCTGCGCCGGCACCTCGAAGCCCTTGAGCAGCCGCGCCTTGATGCTTTTCTCGATGGCGATTTTAGGCGTCAGGTCCGTCTCGCCCACAATTTCCTTCACCGTAGTGGGCCGGCGCAGGTGGTACATCAAGGACGACAGGCCCTCGAAGCCAATGGTGCCGAACAGCTGCTCGTAATACAGCCCGCCGCCGGGCTTCTCAAACACCGTGTGGCGCGTGTGCGGCAGCCGGCCGAGCTTGTGGTAGATGGGCATTTGGGTTGAATTGTGAATGAGGAGTTTGAAATGAGGAATTGGAATAGAATAAAAGGTGCTTAGCAAGTCGAAAAGTCACCTGAACGTCATTCCGAGCTTGCCGAGGAATCTCGCTCGCGTCGTGGAACGAGGCCCGAACGGCCTGAGCGAGATTCCTCGGCAAGCTCGGAATGACGTTCTACCCTCTTCCTAAGCAGCTTCAGAAAAACTGCCGCGACGGCGGCCGCAATTCCTCATTCCAAACTCTTCATTCCCAATTGAAATTAAAGATTTCCCCGCAGCGCCTGCTCGCGCTCGATGCTCTCAAACAGCGCCTTGAAATTGCCGGCACCGAAGCTCTTGGCGCCCTTACGCTGAATGATTTCGAAGAAAACCGTGGGGCGGTCCTCCACCGGCTTGGTGAAAATCTGGAGCAGGTAGCCCTCCTCGTCGCGGTCGGCCATCACGCGCTGGGCGCGCAGGGCCTCCACGTCTTCATCGAGGTGGCCCACGCGGGCCAGCAGGGTATCGTAGTAGCTGTCGGGGGTGTTGAGAAACTCCACGCCGCGGCTGCGCAGCTCGCGCACCGTGCCGATAATATCGTCGGTAGCCACCGCGATGTGCTGCACGCCCTCACCCTCGTAAAAGTTGAGGTACTCCTCAATCTGCGACTTTTTCTTACCCTCGGCCGGCTCATTTATGGGAAATTTCACGTAGCCGTTGCCGTTGCTCATCACCTTGCTCATCAGGGCCGAATACTCAGTGGTAATCTGCTTATCGTCAAAGCTCAGGATGTTGGCGAAGCCCATCACGTGCTCATACCATTGCACGGTTTCGTTCATGCGGTTCCAGCCCACGTTGCCCACGCAGTGGTCTACGTAGAGCAGGCCGGCCGGCGCGGGGCTAAAGGCCGACTGCTGGGCCACGTAGCCCGGCATAAACGCGCCGTGGTAGTTTTTGCGCTCCACGAAGAGGTGCACCGTTTCGCCGTAGGTGTAGATGCCGGCCGTGCGCACCTCACCAAATTCGTCGGTGAGGGTGCGCGGCTCCTGGTAGCTGCGGGCGCCGCGGCTCATGGTTTTCTCATAGCTCTCGTAAGCGTCATCTACCCACAGGGCCAGGATTTTAACGCCGTCGCCGTGCAGCTTCACGTGCTCGCTTATCGCGTGGTCGGAGCGCAGGGCGGTGGTGAGCACCAGCCGGATTTTGCCCTGCTGCACCACGTAGCTGGCGCGGTCGCGCACGCCCGTTTCGGGGCCGGCATAGGCTACCGTCTGAAATCCAAACGCCGCCTTGTAGTAGTAAGCCGCCTGCTTGGCATTGCCCACGTAAAATTCGAGGTGGTCGGTGCCGAGCAGGGGTAGAAAATCAGTAGCAGCGCGCTGCTGAAGCTCTTGGGCGATAAGGGGTTCCATAGGGGGGTAGGGTGAGATGGACTAGTTAAATAAGGTTCGGTGCGCCAGTTGTCATTGCGAGCGCAGCGAAGCAATCGCCCCCGAACGAAACCCGAACGATTCGTTCTTGTGCGATTGCTTCGCTGCGCTCGCAATGACAGACGTAGACGTTTTCCTCCGCTCGTGTTGCAATACTAACGCTTGTTAGTCAACTTGTCCAATATCGGTTTCCTATGACGCTGATAAGAATTTCTTATTGACCTTTGCGGATATGGAACTGCGCCAGCTTCGATACTTCGCCGAGGTGGCCGCTGAGCTCCACTACGGCCGCGCGGCCGCCAAGCTGTGCGTATCGCAGCCCGCCCTGAGCCAGCAGATTCAGCTGCTGGAGAGCGAGTTGGGCGTTGAGTTATTTGACCACCAGCAGCGCACGCGCCAGCGCAGAGTCGTGCTTACGGAGGCGGGCACCGCCTTCCTGGCCGAGGCCCGGCACCTGCTGCACCTCAGCCAGCAGGCCATCGAAAACGTGCGCCGCGTGGGCTCGCAGCAAAAAACCGTGGAGCTGGGCTACTACCAGCTGCTGCGGCCCGACCGCCTGGTGGGCATCGTGCAGCGCTTCAGCGAGAGCTTCCCGGACGTGCAGTTTCACCTGCATGAGCTACCCACCTTCCGGGCGGTGCAGGAAGCGCTGGTGGCCGGCCGCATCGCCCTGGGCCTCACTATGCTGCCGCTGCTGCATCCCGAACTGGCGGCCCGGCCCTTCGGCCAGGGCGGCCTACACGTAGCCCTACCCACCGCCCACCCGTTAGCAGCGCTGCCCGAAGTACCCCTCGAAGCCTTGGCGCACGAAAAATGGGTCGAAATCAGCCGCCCGCTGCACCCGGTGTACGATGAGATTGAGCACCTTTGCCAGCAGGCCGGCTTTAGCCGGCGCGGCACTATCGTGCAGGAAGTATCGTCGCTGGAGCTGCTCAGCAACCTCGTGCGGCTGGGGCTGGGCGTGGCCTTCGTGCCCTCATTTTTCGACCTGGGCGCGGTGCCGGGGGTAGTGGCCCGCCCGCTGCGCGTGGCCGGCGGCGAAAACGTAGTGCTCACGCAATGCGTGGCCTACCTGGCTGAACGGCCAGCGCCGCTGCTACAAGCGCTGGTGGCGCTGGTGTGAAATCAATTGAGAATGAGGAATTAAGAATGAAGAATTGTTAGCGCTGTAATTCTTCATTCCTAATTCCTCATTCTCAATTCAATAACATCTCCGCTACTTGCCGGCCGGTGCCCAGCGCGGCATTGAGCGAGGGATAGCTAACCCAATCACCGCAGCGGAAGAGCGTGTCAGTCAGCCGCAATTCCTGCTGCACGGGCTGGCCGGGCGCGTACACGGGCAGCGCCTGCTCGATGCGGTAGGTGCGCAGGTGCCGCCACATATGGGCCATCGGCCCAAACCAGGCGACCAACTCCGTGCGCAGCCGGGCCGTCAGCTCTTCCTCCGACAAGCCGTGCTCGCCGTGGGTGCTCACCGATACCAGGCCCTGGCCAACCGGCGCTACGGCCGCCCCCGACTCGGCCGGGAAGGATACGTTGTGCGCCAGCGCGCCGGGTAGCGCGTTGAGGTGCAGAATGTTGCGGCCGTGGCTGGGCGTGGGGCCGGCCGTGGCGAAGTACGTGCAGGTAGTGGGCCGGGCGGCGGGGACAGGCGGTGCGGGCAGGTCGGCCCCGAGCAGGCGGGCGGCGGGGCCATCGGTAGCCAGCACTACGGCGGCGGCCGGCAGGGTTTCGCCGTTGGCCAGGTACACCAGGCGACCACCTTCGGCCACGGCGGCCACGGGCGTGTTCAGGCGAATGGTGTCGGCGGGCAGGCGGCCGGCCAGCTGCTCGGGCAATTGCTGAATACCCAGCGACGGGATAGCCGCCGAACCCTGCATAAACTGCTGAAACACAAACTCAAAGAAGTTGCTGGCCGTGCCCAGCTCGCGGTCGAGGTACACGCCGCCGAAAAAGGGCCGGAAGAAGCTGTCGATAATCTGCTCGCTCCAGCCATACTGGCGCAAAAACTCCAGCGTAGTCACGCTGGGCTGGGCCAGCAGCTGTTCGGGCGGGCAACCCGCCAACTGCGCCACCAGTTTGCCAATCAACAGCTTATCCTTGACGGTACCGATGGGCGAGGCCAGCGCCGCGAACGCCATGAGCGGCGCGTGCAGCGGATTTTCGAGGGTAGTTTCCTGCCCATCGGGCAGCCGGATAACCGCGCCCGAGCGAAACGACTTCAGCTTCAGCGCGCCGTAGTCGAACATGCGCCGCGCCTCGGGGTAGCTAGTCAGCAAAATCTGGAAGCCCCGGTCGAGCCGAAAGCCATCGGGCGTCACATCGGTGCGCACCCGGCCGCCTACGGCATCGGCCGCTTCGAGCACCAGCACTGGCCGGCCGGCCCGGTGCAGCCAGGTGGCGCAGGCCAGCCCGGCCATTCCCGCGCCGATAATAATAATGGGCTGTATACTACTCATAATCAGGTTAAAATAGCTTTGGCATCTTGTGCTCTTTCCACTTCTTGCGCGTTTTCATAGTGTAAAACTCGGCTACGCCGCTACGGTCTAAGGTAAGCTGCCAGGCTCCAAGCACCTGGCCCGGCTGCCTACCCACCGCTTTCAAGTTGGGGTACTGCTGTTGCAGCGTTTTGGCTTCGGCCAGGGTCAGGTCGTGGCCCGGCTGGCCGTGGCAGCGCCGGCACAGGCTGTTGCTCAGCGTAATAGGGCGCTGGTAGAAGAACGTATCGGCGGCCGGGCGGCCGATGAGGCGCATGGTATCGGGCCGCAGGCCAGAAGCGGCAATGGCGGCCGGCGCGGCCCTGGCCGTGGCCGGCTGCCACTCGGCCCGGCGCGGGTTAGCGTGCCACTTGCGGGCCATCGAATCGACCTGCGCATAGCTTTGCGGCCGGCAAAAAGTGGCCGCTTGCAACAGATTGCCCTTTTTCAGCTCGCGGGCCAGGGTGCGGCGCAGCAGCGTGTCGGCGTAGGCCGTGAGCGAGTCGCCAGCCCAGCGCGTGGCCTGTAGCAAGTCGCTGGGCATTATGCGCTTGACCTCCCAGTTGGCGGTTTCCTCGGCTATTTGCTTCGTGCCAGGCAGGTGCCTTACCTGGTCGGGCCGGCAGGCGGCCAGCGCGAGCAGGGGGGGTAGGAGGAACTTGATTTTCGATAAAATCATACTGCGGCAACTGCTTTGGCCCGGTGAAGGTTGCGGCCTACCCTGTCATTGCGAGCATAGCGAAGCAATCGCATCTGAACGAAACCCGAACGAATCGTTCTGATGTGATTGCCGCGCTGCGCTCGCAATGATACTAAAGCGACTTCAGCAGCCACTGGCGCAACGCCTCGTAGCTGGGCGCCAGCGGCACGCTCTGCTTGGGCTTTTCCAATAAATAATGCAGAGCGGCCGGTAGCTCAATCTTCCGCCCAATAAGCGGCTCGACCACTTCCGGAAACTTTACCGGGTGGGCCGTGGCCAGCAGGAAGCCCGCGGCGGCCGGGTACTCTTTCAAGTAGTCCTCCAGCGCGAAAAACGCCACCGCGCCGTGCGGGTCGAGCAGGTAGCCGCGCGTGGCCTCTACGCGCCGGATGGTGGCGCTGGTGTCAGCGTCGCTCACGGTGTAGCCGCTCAGCAGCTGGCTGATGGTAGCGTGTTCATGCTCAAATAGTTCGAGAATACGCACGAAGTTGCTGGGGTGGCCCACGTCCATCGCGTTGGAGAGGGTAGGGACGGCAGTTTTGGGTGTGAAAACGGCCGTGCGCAGGTACTCGGCGCCCGCGTCGTTCACATTGCAGGCCGCGATAAAGTGGCCCACCGGCAGGCCCGAGGCGTGGGCCAGCAGCCCGGCGCACAGGTTGCCGAAGTTGCCGCTCGGCACCGCGATAACGGGCGGCGCGGCCGGCGCCCACTGCTGCAGCGCAAACAGGTAGTAGAGCTGCTGCGGCAGCCAGCGCGCCACGTTAATCGAGTTGGCCGAAGTGAGCGTGCGCCGGCTCATCAGCTCCTGGTCCGGAAAAGCCTGCTTCACCAGCCGCTGGCAGTCGTCAAAATTACCGCTAACCTCCAGCGCCGTAATGTTCTGGCCCAGCGTAGTGAGCTGTAATTCCTGCAAGGGACTCACCTTGCCCGAAGGGTAAAGGATGACGACCTCCACGCCCGGCACGCCCAAAAAGCCGTGCGCCACGGCCCCGCCCGTATCGCCCGAAGTGGCCACCAGCACCGTCACCGGCCGGGTTTCGCCCCGCGAAAAATAGCCCAGGCAGCGGCTCATAAACCGTGCGCCCACGTCCTTAAATGCCAGCGTGGGCCCGTGAAACAGCTCCAGCGCCCCAATTTGCTCGGTAATGGGCACCAGCGGAAACTCGAAATCGACCGTTTCGGCGCAGATGCGGCGCAGGTCGGCCTCCGGAATGGTGTCGCCCACGTAGGGACGCATCACGGCGTAGGCAATGTCGGCCCGCGAAAGCAGGGGTAGGGATTGCAGAAATTCAGCCGAAAACCGCGGGATGCTTTCGGGGAAATACAAGCCGCCATCCGGCGCCTGCCCGGCAATGGTGGCCGCCCGAAAATCGACGGGCGGCGATTGGCGGTTAAGACTGTAGTAGCGCATTTTATTCAGTAAAATAACGTCTGTCGTTATATGTTTGTGGTGTCACCCCGTAGGGCCACGCCGAAGTACGTCATCGGTCGATGAAACCGTTCAGCATGCTGGCACCCGACGGGTCGCCCGCCCCAGGAGCCCGGACAGTTCAGTGGTCGTCGCAGGCCGGATGAATGATGGTGGGAACGGGGAGGGTACGCAGCCTTAAACAGGAACTTCTCCCCCCCCTTTTTTTTATGGAGTACGCAAGACTAAATATTAGCCAGGACTACGTAGATGCCGACCTGCCCGGCGGCGTGCAACGCCTGGACCAAACCCCGGCCAGCTATGCCCAGTTGCTGACGGCCCTGCCCGCCGAGGCGACCTGCGTACTGGAGGCCACCGGCCCCTACGGCCTGCGTCTGCTGGCGGCCCTGCGCCAGGCGCAACGGCCGGTGTGCGTGGTCAACCCCTTGCAGGCGCGCCGCTTCGCCCAGAGCCAGTTGCGGCGCAGCAAGACCGACTGGACGGACGCGCGGTTGCTGAGCCAGTTCGGGCGGGCCTTTACCCCACCGTTGCACCAGCCCACGGCCCAGTGGCTCACGCACTTGCAGCAGCGCCAGGCCCTGCTCGACCTGCTCACCCGCCAGCGCACGGCCTCGCGCAATCACCAGCACGCGCTGGCTCACTCGCCCTGCCCCGACCCGGTCAGCACCCAGGCCCTGGAAGCGGAGCTGGCCCGCCTGGACCAGCAGGTAGCCGACTTGAAAAAAGCCTCCGGAAAGATGCCCAGGCCCAGGGCAGCGCCGACTACACCCGGCTGCAAACTATCCCTGGCATCGGCCCGCGCATTGCCCTGGCCCTGCTGCTGGCCGGTCCCGGCTTGCGGGCATTCACGGGCTGGCGGCAGGCCGTGGCCTATGCGGGCCTGTGTCCACGCCCACACGAATCGGGCAGCAGCGTGCGCGGCCGGCCCCGGCTGAGCACGCTCGACGATGGGCGCCTGCGCCGGCTGCTCTATGTCGGCGCCTGGTCGGCTAGTAGTAAAAACCCCGCCTGTCAGGCCCTCTGTCAGCGCCTGCTCGACCGGGGGCAAGCCAAGCAACAGGCTCTGTGTGCCGTGGCCGCGCCTGCTGCGACAAGCCTGGGCCTTGCTCACCCACGAACGCGATTTTGACCCGGATTTCCATCTCAAGCTTGCTTTGTAAACACAGTTCATGCTGAGCCTGCGAAGCATCCTAAGTAGTCAGACGGAATTGTTTTATCATTTTAGCACGTCATGCTGAACACAGGGAAGCATCTCGCTCGCCTTATTAGAGTTACTATGAGCTGGTTATCAGAGCATTACAGGTATTAAGTAATTCCAGATTATTACGCCTATTTTACATTTCCGCTATTTCAGTACGGCTGAGCCTTTTCTGAGCACTTTTTAGCGTCTTATAGTGGCTGTATTATTTCAGCCCAAATGCTTACTCAATTAAGCTTAGGTTGCATATGCCTGATTTTCAATCGATAGTAACTCTATTGAACGGCGCGGATGATGCGGTAGAGATGCTTCCCTGCGTTCAGCATGACCGCCTTTTTGCAAAATCAATTCTACTGAACTACTTACTACCGCTGAACGATTATGCGAACGTGATAAGATTCTTCGTAAGCTCAGCCTGACAGGCGCGATTCATACCGTCAAGAATTCCCACCCTGGATTCACCGTCGCAATCAGCGCTTCTGTCTTGGCGCGCGTCCAGCCCTTCAATTCTTTTCCCCGGCTAATGGCAGCCTTGATATCAGCAAACTGCTCGCGGTAAAAGCAGATTATAGCAGAAATACCGGCCTGCGAAGGTGTCATTATTACCCCGGTTCTCATAGTGCTGCGCCAGCCGGCGCGGCAGGCTATTCGTTACGCCGATATACAACACCGCTTTGGTCAGATTGGTGGTGATGCAGATGTAGTAGGCCATAAAAAACTGTCATGCTGAGCTCACGAAGCATCCTATCACGTTCGAACGACTTGTTCTGGCGTGATAAGATGCTTCGTGAGCTCAGCATGACAGGCGAAACAAGAACAGCAACTGGTCTAAAAATCCTCGTCCAGCGAGAACATATTATCAGCCCGTTCGCTCATCACACCGGATTTCTGGTACTCGGCCACGCGCTTCTCAAAGAAGTTGGTTTTGCCCTGCACCGAAATCATCTCCATGAAATCGAAGGGGTTGGTCGAGTTGTAAATCTTGGCGCAGCCCAGCGACACCAGCAGCCGGTCGGCCACGAACTCGATGTATTGGCTCATGGTGCGGGCATTCATGCCGATAAGGCTGACGGGTAGGGCGTCGGTCACGAACTCCTGTTCAATCGTCACCGCGTCGCGGATGATGGCCTGCACGCGCGCCTCGGGCAGCTTGTTTTCGAGGTAGCTGTAGAGCAGGCAGGCGAAATCGCAGTGCAGCCCCTCGTCGCGCGAAATCAGCTCGTTGGAGAATGTCAGGCCGGGCATCAGGCCACGCTTTTTGAGCCAGAAGATGGAGCAAAACGAGCCCGAAAAGAAAATGCCTTCCACGGCCGCGAAGGCGATGAGGCGCTCAGCAAAATTCTCCGAGTTAATCCAGGTTAGCGCCCACTGGCCCTTGCGCTGCACGGCGGGCACCGTTTCGAGGGCGTTGAAGAGGTAATCCTTCTCCTTGGGGTCTTTGATGTAGGTATCAATCAGCAGCGAATACGTCTCACTGTGAATGTTTTCCATCATAATCTGGAAGCCGTAGAAGCAGCGCGCCTCGGGCATCTGCACCTCCTGCATGAAGTTGATGGCCAGGTTTTCGTTCACGATGCCATCACTGGCCGCGAAGAAAGCCAGCACGTGTTTAATAAAGTGGCGCTCGTTGTCGTTCAGGCCGTTCCAGTCTTTCTGGTCCTGCGAGAGGTCGATTTCCTCGGCGGTCCAGAACGAGGCTTCCGCCTTCTTGTAGAACTCCCACACCTGGGGATTCTGGATGGGGAAAAGGACAAAGCGATTGGGGTTTTCGGCGAGTAAGGGCTCCATAGGACGCGATAAATTTCGGGGTTGACGAAGTTGCTAATGGCTGGGCTAACCGCCCCCGGCGGGCGGTTGTTCGGCACGAGACCGGCTGGTTTCCAAAGATAGCCGGCAACCTCGCGCTGCCAGTCTCATTTACCGATGCCCGGTTTTCAAAAACTGCCCGGCTTACGCTGAGTAGCACATGAAGCAAAGCCGGTAAAACGTCCGATTCAAAGCGACTTATCCACATTTCAGGTGTGGATAACGTCGGTTGTCCACAAAACAGACCGATTGCCACCCACGTTCTTGCGCTCAGCCACTTAGCTGCGACCGCCAAAAACCTGCTTTAACCACGGGCATTTTGGGCGAACAAATGACGATTAGTGACTTAGGTTTGGTTTTACCAGAAAGCTGCCGTACTTTTGCGTTCCCTTTTGAGAAACCACCAGCGGAAATAAGATGTACGCCATTGTCAATATCGCCGGCCAACAGACTAAGGTTGAGGCTAATAAATTTGTTTACGCCCAGCGTCTGGCCGGCAATGTCGGTGACTCGGTAGAGTTAGGCAAAGCCCTGCTGACTGACGACAACGGCACGCTCAGCATCGGTTCTCCCGAGCTGGACGTACTGGTGAAGGGCACCATCGTGGCCCACGTTCAGGGCGACAAAGTGCTGGTTTTCAAGAAGAAGCGCCGCAAGGGCTACAAGAAGCTGAACGGCCACCGCCAGCAGTTCACCAAAGTAATGATTAACAGCATCGGGTAGAGTTAATTATGAATTATGAGTTAGAAATTATGAATTGGTCCGGTGGCCATTTCAGTTCCTGACAAGGCAATTCATAATTCATAATTCATAATTCATAATTCAACTAAACATGGCACACAAAAAAGGCGTCGGCTCGTCAAACAACGGCCGTGAATCGCATAGCAAGCGCCTCGGCGTGAAAATTTTCGGTGGTCAGTCGCTCATCGCTGGTAACATCATCGTGCGTCAGCGGGGCACCAAGCACCATCCCGGCACCAACGTCGGCATCGGCAAAGACCACACGCTGTTTGCATTGGTTGACGGCAAGGTGCAGTTCAAGAAGGGTCGCGACGAGCGTTCGTTCGTGTCGGTAGTACCGGCAACGACCGAAGCTACTGTTGCCTAATTGCCGCGTAGCTATTATAAAAGGGCTGCTCCTGGCGGGGCAGCCCTTTTTGCGTGCGTCAGTATTGCCTGCGCTACAGGGCGAAGTATAAGCGAATAGTAGCCTGCCCACCCACGTTCCAGTGGCTGGTGGCGGCGGGGCGCTCGTAGTTGTAGTAGGCCGGTGCCAGCAGGCCCGCGCCCGCGTTGATATCATACAGCAAGTAGCCCCGCAGCCGGTGCTGCACGCCCCACAACGCGTAGATGCCCGGCGTGAGCACGGCGGGCGTGATGCGGCGGCGCCCGCTGCCGCTTACCGACACAAAGCTGGCGTTGCGCAGCTGCTCCCAGTCGGTGCTGCCTTCGAGGGCCAGGTAGCGGCCAAATACCGGCGTAGCGCGGCCCACGTGGCCGTAGTAATAGCGCACGCCCAGCGCCACCGAGGCAGCCGGCAGGGCACTATTTTGCGCGCCGCGCCGCCGGCCGCTGGTGTAGCTGGTCAGCATATCGGCCTCAAACTGGGTATAGAGGCTGAGGCGGGGCGCCACCCGGTACTCGACCCCGAGCGAGAGGGGTAGCAAAAACTGCCACGCCTGGCTGTCGTGCGCGTAGCGCAGATGCGTGAGGCGCAGCCCCAGCTTATATAACACCTGGGGCGACTGGGGCACCGAGTCGGCGGGGGCTGGGGCAACTTGCGCGGCGCTGGCCGTAGCCAGCAGCAATGAGCCAGCCAGTAGTATCCCTTTCAGCAAGTAGAGTTGGGCCATTGCGTTATAATGCAGCGGGTAAAAATTACTCCTAATATACTGACAATAAGTTGCTAAGCTCCCTACCCCCTATGCCTTGGCTGATGCCTCAGAAGCAACCAGCACCTGGCTCACCCACGCCGCGTGGCTGACGATGAGAAAGTGCCCCGCGCCGGGCACCAGGTAGTCGATACGGGCCGCGCCGGGGGGTAGCAGGCGGTCGCGGGTGCCGTGCAGCCGCACCGCACCTGGCAGCCCCGGCCCCGGCCAAGCCAGCAGCTGCCCAGTGGCCCAGCGGGCAAAATAGGGGTCCGTATCGCGCAGTATCTGGCGCAGCAGGCGATATTCAGTACTATCCCGCGCCCCGAAAAACCACTGGGCCAGGCGCGGCAGCCATTTCAGCAAGCTGAAGGGCAGCAGCCGGTGTAGTCCGGTGGCCCCGGCCAGGCGCAGCAGTGGCGGCAGGTCGCGTGGGCTGCCGAGGCTGGAAATGAGTACTATCCGCGCCAGGGGTCGCAGCCGTCCGATTTCCTGCGCCAGCAGCCCACCGAAAGACACGCCCACCAGCCAGCAGGGCTCATCGGCAGGCACTGCCTCGGCCAGGCGGGCCGCGTAGTGAACGAGCGGCTCGGTGGGCGACTCGGGCTTGAGCCAGCTCAGCACCTGGCGGGGGCCGGGCAGGCGCAGGCGGCGAAAAACCCGCTCATCGGCACCGAGGCCGGGGATGAGGTACCACACGAAAGAATTTAGAATGGAGAATGAAGAATTTGGAATAGGGCTTTTCAGGAAGTAACCAGTGCGTCGTCACAAGCTGGCCAATTCCCGAGCAGCTTCGGTAGATTAAGCGGACTTCGCAAAATTCTTCATTCCAAATTCTTCATTCTAAATTGGTTACTCACGGCGCCAGCCGGGCGTAGATGCCTTCGAGGTAGAAAATATTATGCGGCTGGGGGTCGTCGGTTTCGTCGGCGTCGGCGGGGAAGGTGACGGCGAGCTTGAGGGCCACGCCGGGCAGCGGCACGGGCGGGTCGTCGTCGGTGGCGTATTCGAGCAGGCAGGGCCACTGCTCGGTGGTGGCCAAGGCATCGGCTACTTCTTCGGCCAGGGCCTCGGCGCGGTCGCCGGCCACGCGCAGCAGCGTGTCGAGGGCGTGAAAGGGCAGGCCGAGGTGAAAAAAGTGGTCGTCATCTTCGCGAAACGTGGTGGCCCACACGGTCACGTCGTCGGTATTGTCGAAGACGATGGCCGTAAGGTGGACCTGCTCCACAAAAAAATCGTCGTTGCTGACCAGGGTATCACTGAGAAGCTTCACGGCGGCGAGGGGGGTAGGGTGGCATGAACAAGAAACCAGCGGCCCGCCCGACCGCTACCGCAAGCTACGCCGCGGCGGCCGGCGCGGCGGCAAATAATTCCAGCGTAATGTGGTCGGCCAGTAGCTTGCCGGCGTCGGTGAGGCGCAGCACGTCGCTGGTCAGCGTGGCCATGCCCTGGGCGGCAAGGCTTTGCAAATAATCGGCGCGCTGAGCCAAAATATTGAGGCCCAACGCATCGCGTAGGTACGCCAGGTCGCAGCCGCGGCTGGTGCGCAGGGTCGTGAGCAGGTATTCGTTGGCCTGGTCGAGGGGGGTAAGGAGCTCAACGGTGGCGGGCACTTCGCCGTGCTCCAGCACGGCGGCCACGTACCGCGGGTTGTTGGCCACGGCATATTGGCGGCTGCGACCGTCGAAGGAGTGAGCGCTGGGGCCCAGGCCCAGGTAGGGCACGCCGCACCAGTAGTTGGTATTGTGGCGGCTCTCGCGGCCGGGCCGGCAAAAATTGCTGATTTCGTACTGCTCATAGCCGTGGGGGCGCAACCGGGCCAATAGCAACTCAAATTGCCGGGCCACGAATTCTTCGGGCGGGGCCACAAAAGTGCCCTTTTTCAGCCGCCGGCCAAAGGCCGTATCGGGCTCAATAGTAAGCGCGTAGGCCGACACGTGCGGCACGTTCAGCTCCAGCAGCCGGGCCAGGTCGGCCTCCCAAATGTCGTGGCTCGCGGCCGGCACGCCGTAAATTAAGTCAACTGAAATATTCTCAAAGCCAGCCGCTTGCGCCCGCCGCACGGCCTGCCCCGATTCAGTAGCCGAGTGGGCGCGGTTCATCAGGCGCAGGTGTGGCTCGTGGAAGCTTTGCAGCCCGATGCTGAGGCGGTTGACGGGCGAGGCGGCCAGCTCGGCCAGCTTGGCGGCCGTGAGGTCGTCGGGGTTGGCTTCGAGGGTAATCTCCGCCTGCGGCGACACCTCGAAATGCGCGTGGATGGCCGCGAAAATCCGGCTTAGCTCGTCCCCCGTGAGCAGCGAGGGCGTGCCGCCACCGAAGTAGATGCTTTCGAGCGGTGCGGGGGGGGGAGGGAGGTAATTCTTCCGCAATTCCATTTCCCGCAGTAGCGCGTCCATAAACTGCCCTTTCAGCCCCAGCGAGGTACTGAAGTGGAAGTCGCAGTAGTGGCAGGCCTGCTTGCAAAACGGAATGTGGAGGTAGAGGCCGGGCATAAGGATAGAAGCAGCGCGATTTTTGCGGGGGTAGCGTGGACTCTGCGAGTCCGCGCTACCCCCGCAAAAATCGGGCGCCTGAAATTAAAAACCGCCCGGCGCGTTTGCGTTTCCGACGATGGCCCGACTCGCTACCCTATTTCTTTGGAGCTGCTGGCTGGCACTGGGCCTGCGCGCCGGGCCGCTGCGCGCCCAAACGCCCGACGCCGGGCCGGGCGTGGCCGTGCCCAACGCGCCCCGGCTGGCCTCGCCGCCCCTACCCCCCCCGGCCAGCCCCAGCGCCGCCGTGCGCCGCCCGGTGCGCCCGCGCGTGCTGCGCATCGAGGCCGAGCCGGCCGGGCAGGCGCTGGTGCGCCGCCTGCACCCGCGCGCCACCGTACCCGACTCGCTCACGGCCTTGCGCACGGTGCGCGAGCTGGTGCTGGCCTTGCAGGCCGAGGCCTACCTCACGGCCTCGGCCGACGACATGCGCTGGGGCCGCGACACGGTGCGGGTGCATCTGTACGTGGGCGAGCAGTTTAGGTGGGCTTACTTACATAATGGCAACCTCGGCGATGGCCTGCTGACCCGCGCCGGCTACCGCGAAAAGTTCTTCCGGCGCACGCCCTGGCACCCGGCCGACTGGGTGGCCTTGCAGGAGCGCGTGCTCACGGAGGCCGAAAACCAGGGCTACCCCTTCGCCACGGTCGGCCTCGACTCGCTGCGGCTGAGCGGGCACGACATCGCGGGCCGGGTGGTGCTCAAGCGCGGGCCGGTGGTGTACTTCGACTCGCTGCAAATAGTGGGTAACAGCAAGACCCAGAAGCGTTTCCTGAGCAAATATCTCCAGATACTGCCCGGCACGCCCTACAACCAGCAGCGCGTGACCGCCGCCGCCGCGCTGCTGCGCCAGCTGCCCTACGTGCGCCTGCGGGCCGAGCCCGAGGTGCGCTTTGCCAGGGGCCGGGCGCGGGTGTATTTGCTGCTCGATGAGCGCTCGGCCAACCAGTTCGACGCCATCGTGGGCCTGCTGCCTAATACTAACGGCGGCAGCGGCGTGCAGTTTACGGGCGATGTGACGGTGGCCCTGCGCAACCTGCGCGGTGGCGGCAAGCAGCTGGGCTTGCAGTGGCGCAAAGTCGATGCCGCCTCGCAGCTGCTGGACCTCAGCTACTTGCACCCCAACATCTTCGGCACACCGCTCGAAGTGGGCGTTACTTTTAATCTCTATAAGCAGAACAACGCGCAGAATAATGGCTTCCTGACCCTGCGGCCGCGGGTGCAGGTAACCTACCCCACGGCGCGGGCCGGGCGGCTCACGTTTTTTGCCGAGCAGCGCAGTTCGCGCCTGCTGCTCGACAGCACCGCCTACGCCAACCTCACCGGCCTGCCCGACAACGTGGATTCGGAGTACACTTCCTACGGCCTCGGCTATTCGCGCGCCAACCTCGATGACCTCTTTTTTCCGCACCGTGGCCTGTACATGAGCGTGCAGGGGGGGGTAGGGACCAAGAATATTCGCCGCAACGCGTCCATCAACGAGAATTTTTACGATAGCCTGGCCTTGCGCACTACGCAGTATAGCTTTGGCGGGCGGGCCGAGCGCTACTGGGCGCTGAGCCGGCAAAGCGTGCTGCTGGTGCGCCTGCGCGGCGAGGGCTTGTTCAATCAGCGGCCCTTTCTCAACGATATGTTTCGGCTGGGCGGGCTCAACTCGCTGCGGGGCTTCAGCGAAAACCAGTTTTACACCAATGCCTACGGCGTGGGCACCATCGAGCTGCGGCAGTTCACCGGCCCCGAGGGCTACGTATTTATTTTCGCCGACCAGGCGCTGCTGCAAGCCTACCAAGCCAACGACCTCACCGTGAGCGCCCTCGACCAGCCCACCGGCCTGGGCGCGGGCCTGAGCTTTCGCACGCCGGCGGGGCTGTTTCAGTTTGTGTACTCGGTGGGCCGGTCAGAATTTCTACATACCAGCTTCGCGCTCACCAACTCCAAAATTCACTTCGGCCTGACGAGCCGGTTTTAAGAGAGAGTCTGTTTAGGAATTCGTCAGAACGTCATTCCGAGCTTGCCGAGGAATCTCGCGTGCGTCGTTGAAAGAGGCCGGCACGATTACGAGCGAGATTTTTCGGCAAGCTCGGAATGACGTTCTTTTTCGTGCTCCGCTCCGCGAAGAAGATAACTCTCAACTCCTATTTCTGCCACTTCGGCGGGCTTTCGGCCAAGCTGTCATTACCGCAAATTGTTTAAATTAAATTTCCGGCCATAACGACTGACTATCAGCTAAGTTAGCCTACTTTTAAAGGTGGTATGCGGTTTGTAATACTCAGTTCGAAGCCACCTAATAAGGCTCTGTTACTATGAAACTTATCAGCCGCGAATTTATCCGTTCTATTGCTCCGCAACTCGATTTGCTGAATACTATCGGTGGTGGCGTGGCCCAGCCCAGGCTGCACGTGAATGAGCGTCCACAGGGCGTCGTGCTGCACGTAGCCATGCCCAGCGTACCTGCCGAGAGCTTCCACGTCGTGTTGAAAGATAGCCGCCTCACCGTGTACGGCGAATTCCGCCACGAGCCGGAGGCTCAGTTGGCCGCCCCGCTCTTTGTGCAAACCCTCGACCTGCCCAAAAACCTGGACCTGACCAGCATCAACGCCTCGCACGAGAATGGCGAGCTGCGCGTGGTCATCCCCTTCAAAGACCCGGCGGCCAGCCCGCCGCGCGAGATTGACATTCAGCCGGGCAGCTAAGGCTGCCCGGCCCGTCGATACGGCCGGGACCGACCGGCACCTTTTGGTTTCACCATGTTGAGAGCCACTGCGATAAGCAGTGGCTTCGTTATGTAAGCGCAGATTTGCACAGCTTAAGCAGATTCTGATAGCAGCTTTTTTACCCCCTAAGAAAACAGCGGGATGAGCAGCCCAAAACCGACCAGCAAGCTCACCAGCAGCCAGCCGATAACCTGGCCCCGGTAGCGGCGGGGTAAGCGGTTGCTGAGCACCAGCACCGCCGCG